>Ga0209345_10000933_pt1 | contig 37452 bp, 37 predicted proteins | sample Cruoilmetagenom7_FD_187294 | JGI IMG/M metagenome (GOLD analysis project Ga0209345, IMG submission 187294) | Oil polluted marine microbial communities from Coal Oil Point, Santa Barbara, California, USA - Sample 7 (SPAdes) (version 2) | ecosystem: Environmental > Aquatic > Marine > Oil seeps ...
GCTCTTAAATAAATTTATCCCGAAAACATCTGCTGATAGGGCTTTTATCTTCATATTTATCTCAAGTTCTTTCCCTTTTATCTCTTCTACTAACCAGCTAGCATTATCCAAGGTAAAATCAGATCTCTTAAATTCACTTTTTCTTAAAGAGATAGCCTCCGAGACAGGAAATTGTATAATATTTCCATCTTCATCTGTACTGAGAATACGTGGTAAGATCATATATCCATTCCACCCTTTATTCTTTTTGAACCCTTTTATCCATCCAAGCAACACAACTCTATTATCATCAAATAAAATATTTGATGCATAAAGATCATCCCCATAATCTAAAATACCCAGTTTTCTTGGTGTAAATTTTAAACTATTTGTGTCAAACGATCCTATTTGGTACTCTATAGGCCTCCATACAGAATAGAGGAGTACCCACTTATCACCCAGTTTAAAAAAATTTGGACATTCAAAAAATTTTACCTGATCCTTTGAAGATCTAAATAGTATCCCTTTATAACCCCACCTACTAAAATCATCTGTCTCCGTCTCATACACGGGTATTACCGCTTCCTCCTCAAAGTCTGCCCCCAGTATCATAAAAGTCCTTCCGGCATCTCTAAATATAAAAGGATCACGCCAATTAGGTCTGAATTTTTCACCTGGATGCATACCCAGTTCTATTATGGGATTAGAAGGATGTTTTTCCCAAGTCATTAATTTATCATCATAACTTACAGCAGCCCATTGTTCATGAGCAATCAGAGGCCATAATAATTCAGACTCATCCTGTGGCTCTGGATATGTTACTTTAGTGTAGAAGATCATGGGATCACCTTTGTCATTAACAACAGAACATCCCGAGAAACAGTGCAGTTCCCCCTTATCCCATGACGGCCATAATGCAACTGGAAGATGTTCCCAATTAACCAGATCCTTGCTGACAGCATGCCCCCAGTGCATATGTCCCCATTCATCGCTGTAAGGGTTGTGCTGGTAAAAGATATGATAGTTATCTTTGTAGTAAATTGGGCCATTTATATCGTTCATCCACTTAGATAGAGGTTTAAAATGGTAGGATGGGCGATTTATATCGGCCTCCGCCTTTATTACACCTGCATTTATACTTTCCATGGCACGAAGAATTGCTTTCCCCCTTATAAAATAATCATCTGAGATATCCCTTGCGATAGAATCTACATCTTGCTCTTTAACAATACCAATATGGACGGTTTGTATCTCTTGAGAATATAGGAAAGTTGATGAAATATTATAAAACCCAGAATTCAAAAAAATAAAAACCATAAGCAGTCGAGAAAATCTTCTACATACAATATTCATGGAAGAGACCCTCCTTAAACCAAACTACCCGTAATTATAACACAGATATAATTAAGTGAAAATAGTGCAAATGTTTGAGCAGTGCTGATAAATAAACCATTTTCCCATGCATAACATCATTCACACAATATCTAAAATATTGACATTATTTCAGGCTCAACTCAGCCATAACCATTTTGAGGTCTTCCCAAACCTCACGTTTCATACTCGGGTTTCTCAACAGGTAAGCTGGGTGATAAGTGGGCATTACCTTGATCCCGGGCTCATATTCAACAAACTTGCCTCTTACCTTGCCTATAGAGCTATTACTGTTTAAGAGATAACTCACAGCAATGCTTCCTAAACAGACAATAACATTCGGTTTTATCTGTTTTATCTGTTTTCTTAAATAGGGAATACATATACTAACTTCATCTCTGAAAGGAGCTCTATTCGCAGGAGGTCTGCACTTTACAATATTAGTTATGTAAACGTCATCTCTTTCCAAACCCATAGCCTTTATCATCTTTGTTAATAGTTGTCCTGCACGGCCTACAAATGGTATCCCCTGCTTATCCTCTTCTGCGCCAGGGCCTTCACCTATAAACATGAGATCGGCTTTATGGTTACCTTCACCAAAAACGATCTTGTTTCTATTCTCACTTAAAGGGCATTTTTGACATCCATCGATTTGCAAACGAAGCTCACTTAAATAATCACCAATTCCCGCATTTTTATCCATCAGAATATCGCTAACACCATAAACAAAATGATAATAATTAAATAAACTTGCCATAAATAATTACTAATTATTATTGTTTTTTTCTTTGTATACTGCATATATCTTTTCAATTAACATGTGTGAAAGAGTGCTCTTTAACATTTTGTCCAATTTCTCTTTCTTACCATCTTTATAATAAATAGTTACTTCGTTATATACAGAATCAAAGCCTATATCAGCTCGTGAGACATCATTTGCCACTATCATATCGAGATTCTTAGCATTAAGTTTTTTAACTGCGTTTTCTTCCACGTCATTTGTTTCGGCTGCAAAACCAACAAACACCTGATGCTCTTTTTTTATTTTAGAAAGCTCCATCAATATATCAGTATTGGGAACCAAAATCAGATTTGAAGTCTGCTTGTTCTTTTTTATCTTAGACGACTCATAACTTTCTGCTTTAAAATCTGAAACAGCAGCAGCCATAATTAGAATATGCGCGCTACTGATTTTCTTTTTTAATATCCTTAGCATTTCTTCTGCAGATTCTATATAGGTTATATTATCCACATCACTTTTCCCAGGAATTGGACCTGAAATTAACTCAACATCTGCTCCCAGATTTTCTGCGTTTTCCGCTAATGAAAATCCCATTTTACCACTTGACCTATTAGATATAAATCTCACTGGATCCAGATATTCTCTTGTAGGGCCTGCAGTAACGATCACTTTAAAACCATTCATAAGGTTAGTTTTATTAAAATCCTTTCTAACGAAAGCAAAAATTGCCTCCGGCTCCTGCATTTTACCAATACCCACATCGTTACAGGCAAGTTCACCTTCAACTGGGTTAATAATCTTATAACCTAAATCTGTGAATTTTTGGATATTTTCCAATGTAATAGGGTTAGTATACATATTGGTATTCATTGCAGGACAAATATAAATAGGTTTTTTATAACAGGCAAGTAATAGGGAAGTGAGAAGGTTGTCAGCTATGCCGCAAACCATTTTTGCTATTGTATTAGCAGTAGCAGGAGCCACTATAACGATATCTGTCCATTTTGCGAGAGATATATGCTCTATAGACTCCTGACTTGGAGAGTATTTTAAAGTATCAATATAAACAGTATTTTCTGTAATAGACTCTAATGTTAAAGGAGTTATAAATTTGACAGCATTCTCTGTCATTACTACTTTAACATCAAAATTATTTTTTTTTAATATGCGGCACAATATCGGGATTTTATAAGCTGCTATTCCCCCCGTTATACATATTAAAACTTTATTCATCAGTATCAAGTTCAGTAAATATTATCTTGCCATCTATAATTTCTGCAAGAGCTATTGTAGTATTTTTATAATAACCTTTAACCTGAGCTGGCAGTACATTCTCACCATCATCATGTAACTCTTTAGCCCTTTTAGAAGCTATATAGCAAAGCTTAAATCTACTATTTATACCCTCCAATTCTATCCCTTTTTCAATATCTAGCAGCGCCATTTATTCCTCCAAATTTATAATATTTTTGATGTTATCTATATCATCCACCTTACAGTGTTCGGCAATATAGATACTTTGCAATTCTTCAAAAGCTTTGTCCAACGTGTTATTAATTATACAATAGTCATACTCCTGATATGACATTATTTCTTGCTTTGCATTGTCCAGTCTTATTTTTAGTTTATCCTCGCTTTCAGAACGCCTTTCTTTAAGGCGTTCTTCTAAATTTTTTATATCTGGGACTAATATAAAAATATATACCCCATAGTTAAGTTTCTTTTTCAACAAGCTGGCACCTTGAGGGTCAATATCTAAAATAATATCTTCTCCACGTTTTTCAGCATCTTCCAAAACTTTTATGGATGTACCATAATAATCACTATGCACCTTGGCCCATTCAACAAACTCATTATTTCTAATCATTTCATTAAATGCAGATTTACTTATAAAATGATAATCCTGACTATTCAATTCTCCATTTCTGGGTTCTCTTGTTGTATAAGAAACTGAATATTTTATATCCTTATATTTCTCAAGAAGCATACTGCACAAACTCGTTTTGCCAGCGCCACTCGGCGCGCTTATGACAAAAGTTTTCCCCACTCTTAACATGGTTTCCTATACAATATTTTGAACCTGTTCCCTAATTTTGTCAATTTCATTTTTTGCTGATATCACATCATTTATCACACTAGTGTAAGAGCTCTTAGAAGCAATGGTATTAAATTCTCTGTTAAACTCCTGGCATAGGAAATCCAGTTTTTTGCCGCAGGGATATTCTTTTTCAATGATCTCGGCAAATTGTTTTATATGAGATTTGCTTCTTTCCAGCTCTTCAGAAATATCACTTTTCCCTGCATAAAAAGCCGCCTCAGATATTATTCTTTCTTTATCCAGTTCTATATTCATCTCTTTCATGCGCATTTTAAATTTGTCAACCCAATATTCATATACATTTTTACTGCTCATTTCAACTTTTTCTATTATCTCAGCCAATAAATCTAATCTTTTTAAGATATCTACCTTAAGTATTTCCCCTTCCCTTTCTCTCATAAGAACCAGTCCATCAAGAGCATGAGTCAAGCCCTCTATAATTAAAGATTCTAAATCATCTTTATTATATACGGTCTCCTTATATTTTATAATATCGTCAAACTTCAAAAGGTGATCTATCTTAATATCGTCAATAATTTCAGAAGTAACAAGAATACTCCTTATTATATCTAGATATTTCTTAAGTTTTTCATTATCCAATTCTGGTAGATATAATGGTTTATTTTCAATTAAATTGATAAAAAGAATAACCTTCCCTCTTGCCACTCTTTTTTTTATAATATTATTGAGTTTAATTTCAAGATATGAAATATTTTTTGGCATCTTTATATCTATATCTAAATACCTGCTATTAAGTGATTTGACTTCCATTTTTATATCAAAAAATTCTCCAGAAACAGATGATTGTCCAAAGCCTGTCATACTAACTAACATATTTCTCCTTTTTAAAGTTAAATTTTTGATATATAATATGATAGTACTAAATTTTTGACTGGAGGTCAACATGCTAAACGTAGCAGCGATTTTAATTGTACTTGTACTGTTTGTACTATTTAGCGCTATTAAAATTATGAAAGAATATGAAAGGGGAGTTATTTTAAGACTTGGCAGATATGTGAGCGTAAGAGGACCTGGTTTGATAATCTTGATACCGGGGATTGAAAAACTAATCAAAGTTAACCTTAGAACCGTGGTTATGGATGTTCCCCCACAAGATATAATAACAAAAGATAATGTGTCTATGAACGTTAATGCCGTTATCTACTTTAGAGTTGTACATCCGGAAAAATCTATTCTGGAAGTTCAGGATTATTTATATGCCACAAGTCAATTGTCTCAAACTACACTCAGGAGTATACTTGGACAATTCGAACTGGACGATTTACTCTCACAAAGAGATAAAATCAACATTGAATTGCAAAATATTATAGATAAGCAGACAGATCCATGGGGTATAAAAATTAATGCAGTAGAGATAAAGCATATTGATCTGCCTCAGGAAATGCAAAGAGCTATGGCAAAACAAGCTGAAGCAGAAAGAGAAAGAAGAGCAAAAATCATCCACGCAGAGGGTGAGTCGCAAGCTGCAGAGAAATTATTTGAAGCTAGTGAAATTATGTCAAAAAGCAAGATATCACTTCAACTAAGATATCTGCAAACCTTGAATGAAATTGCAACGGAGAAAAACTCGACAATTATATTTCCTATCCCTATTGACCTGGTAAAACCTTTTATGGCACAAGAAAAATAATAATAACACTGAACTATTTAGGTGAGGACGAAAGGCTATAGATACATGGTATTTGGAGCAGTTTGATATAGAGAATCTGACTGAAAGTCAGATTCTTGTGTGAATACATATTGAACACAAATGGATACAAGCGTTCATTTTCTGTTTTTTGCGAGCATATAGCGTTTTCAGTGAAAGTGTTCCTGATATTATCTTTTAGAATACTTTTCCCTTTTTCCTTTGCACCACATAGAACAGATAACGACTTTGCCATTTACAGCCAATTTGGTACAAAGATGGCAGGCTGGGTTGCAGTTAACTGTAGTTTCACATATAAGATCTGTTGCTTTCTTTGGCCACAAAGGATCTGCAAATAAAATACGTCCAAGGCCTATAAAATCAGCTTTACCACTTTCTAATATCCCTTAAGCATATTCTGGACTCTGGATCCTTGCAGAAGTGACAATGAGGACGTTTTCTATATGTTTTTTTATGATTTCAGCATATTCTACCATAAATCCTTCTTTTTTATCCTTTTCAACATTTACAGGTAAATTAAAAGTATCATATGTTCCGGCAGTAATCGAAAGATAGGATATGCCCTTCTCCTTCAATTTATGAACAAACATAATCGCCTCATCTGGACGTGTTCCCTCGGAAGCTTGTAATGCTCCCCTTTTTAGCACCATAGAATAAACAACATAATATAATTATTATCTGGACAAAAAATTCATAAAGAGTCTAAATATAACTTGGTTGTACATGCAGTCATGTACAACATAACGTTAAAGTATTAAATTATGGTTTTATTAATAATTTTATTATATTTGTCAACCACAAATAGTAGACTTGACCCCATGTCGTATAAAGGGAACATTCCTGCTTTGGTTAGACAAAATCAATATTTGTGCAAGGGAAAAAACCTGACGTTACAATATATTTACATATTTCGGGATAAAAATCACTATTAAATCATTTAATAATATATGTCATCTAACCTGGCAAGCATTAATGTTCTGTCATCGTCTCTAGCATATTTTTCCATCAATAAGTGTACCAACTTTAATAAATCTGAATTCATTAAATTATATGGTATCTCTATTCTTGAAGATATTCCGTCGGTAAAAAGAGATATTATTGCTTTTTCTGGCAAATCTACTTTCTGCTTTATAAGCTTCCGTCTTAACGTTTCACCTACTACACCATCTGCAGTTAATAAAGAAGTTGAATTCTCTGCAAAAATTCTAATGCTCGAATCACCAATTCCGCAAAATTCCAAGATCTTCTCAACTGTATTAATGCGTGCTAAGGCAACCATGCCACCACGCAAACCTTCACCTTTTAAATGGTTATGTAGTTCATATATCAATTCCTCTAAATCTAAATAGTTATTATGCTCTATAAACCTTTTAACTGCTATAGCCGATTTGTGAGCAACTTTCCCATGGCCTAAGATATCTACTACGCCTAAGAGTACTGAATTTTTCTTATCAACTTTTACAAATGTATCACCATTAAAATCTTCCAGGCCTACCTTAGCATAAGAGAGGCATGCTGTTTGAAATTTACATCCTTCTTTTAAATATTTCTTTACATTTATTTCCACTAATCCATTATCAGATGAATAAGTTAATTCATCTGATAGTCTACCTACAGCCCCCAGCCCAATACCTAAGCTGTCAGAAATTGTAGTTTTTCCATCAATAAAGTGCGTTGTATTTAGACTGCCTTCATTGGTAAGCTTTATGTGAATATATTCAGAAGTATTACTCATTTGAAGTGTACCTTTACCATCTTTTGAATGTTTTAAAACATTTGTTGATAGTTCTGATACTATGACATAAACTTCTTCACTTATCTCTTTTGCATAAGCTTCTGCAATACGCACATCTTTTTCAGAAGTTACAACTACTTCATAATCTTTATGCATGAAATCATTGTCCCCGATTTTCCACTCCTTATAAGAAAACTATCAGATAATTTTTTGCTGCCCATAATTCCAAGCCCTAAACCATGCGTGTTACCATTCCCGGAAAGCACTGTTTCAGCATCAAAGCCAGGGCCTGTATCAGAAAATATCATCTTTAATTTTGTTTTATCCACTCCACAAATAGACACAACAATTATTCCACCACCTGCATATTCATACATATTCCTCGCAAGTTCTGATACAATAGTAAGCACTTCAGTAAGCTTTAATTTATTAGAATCTAAAGAGTTTTGCCTTGAAAAACGTGTTATTTGATCCCTTGCACTAAAGACTGAGTTTTCATCATCTATTGTGATTTTTATTTCGTTTGCTGATCTGCTTGTCTTTTCCAGCACTTATCAACTCCATGTTCTAAATTTAATGCAGTCTCAATATTCCCCCAGTTAAACCCCATCCGTAGTAGCGTTAAAATTATCTCTACTGACAACCCTGTGATTACTGGATGGGCACCCATATATTTTGCTGCCTTTGTCAATTTTATAATTGATCTTGCTATAAATGTGTCCATTATCTCTAAAGGAGATACATCTACTATAAGATATTTTGTGCCTGTATCCGATATCTTGCTTAAAACAGCGCTGTTTAATTTTTCAATATCAGAATCACTAAGTTCAGACTGTATTGAAACAATCAAAATATCTTTTAATTTCAATATTGAAACATTCATAACTCACTTATTCCTTGGCCAATATTTTATATCTTAAAATCTCCAAAGCAATCACTAACCCTTCTGACAGCTTTGACTTACTTACTGCATCCAGCTCCACATCTAAATTTACAAGTGTTGAGGCAATCTCTGGAGCTACTCCTGTAATTATAGCATCAGCGCCTATTATTTTAACTGCCTTAATGGTCTTAGCCAGGCCATCTGCTACCATTGTGTCCATTACAGGCACCCCTGTTATATCAACGATGGCAACCTTTGAGTTTGTATTTACAACTTCTCTTAATAGATTAGCCTGCGCATCCCTCATCCTGTCTGAAGTCATAGAACCTATGAGCGGCATTACTATTATTCCTTCCCATACCTTTATACATGGCGTTGACAGCTCCTGCAATAACCCTTGCAGCTTGTCTGTCGTGTGCTCTAATTTCTGGGTATTATTCCTCATTGTCTCAATAGCATGGTTTAAATTTTCTCCCATTTGCTTGTAATCTTCACCAAGCTCTGATACATCTATAGTTACTGACAAGTCATTCTCTTTAATGATTTTTTCTAATGTTTCGCCAAATATATTTATTGCATAGTTCAAATCATCTTCTCGCTTTTTTATTAAAGTTATATCTGCATGACAAACCAAAAAACGATGCTTATTCCAGTCCTCTTGCTTAGGAAGTGCTACAAAGGAGCTTTTGCATTTAACTACTGAACCATCTCTTCTTTTTATTTTTGTCTCAAGTTTAACTTCTTCACCTAAGTTTTTTTTGGCTTTTTCAATACATTCTAGAGTTTCTTTCATACATAGTTCAAATAATGGCTTCCAATTAAAATTTGGAGAAATAATTGCCTCAACAGTGTAACCTATCAATTTTGCAAAGGCAGGATTAGCTTCATAATAACTTCCATCTTCATCAAAGATTGCCATAGGCATTGTTGAATATTCCCAAATTAAATACCAATAATCTTCACTATTCACCTGGTGACTAGAATTGTTTGAAATGTTGTTATTCATAATAATCCCTCACTCAATTTATTAAAAAAATTATCTATTAACCAAAACAAAAAAATTATCGCCGCTAAATAAAACAACAAATGTTTATACCAAAACCTTATACCATAGCTACACGCTGTAATATAAATAAATATTTCGTCATGTCAAACAAAAATATAAATATGTCAAACCAAAGTAGAAATGTCCCCTTTAAGATTTTCATCATTTACCTGTAATTGCCATAATATAAACCATCCATCCAAGTTTTCTTTGATTTTGGTTACATTTGTTTATTATAATTTAATATCTTTTTTTGTTGTTTTTCTTTAAGTTTAAATATTGCTTTTTACTGCCCGAATACACGGGGTCCCCGCAAATCCTGATTTGCTGGGTTGGCGTCATCACCCAGGCACCCAAACCCTTACGGGTTTCGTCTTAAATGTTAATCTATTAAATCAGTTATTTTGATTTTTTACCTTTTATTTCAAAGCGTAAATCTTTACCTAAAGATTGATTCGTGGCCTTAATCTTTCGACAATTTATTGAATTGTACAAACTAAAAATGCCCCTTTTAGGGGCATTTTTAGTTATATTAATCACTACTTATATTATTTATATGCTTCTTTACTTACCATCGAAAAGGGACCATGGTCCTCTATGCTTGGAAAAATCAACAGATCTGTTTGTTTCAGATTCATCATAACATCCTTCATCATTGATACTAAGCATTTGTCCTGGGTAAATTAAATCAGGATCTTTTACTATAACAGATTTGTTAGCCCAATAAATCAAAGGCCACATAAATGGGTTTAGATATGCACTTTCAGATATTTTCCAGAGTGAATCACCTTTTACTACAGTGTATTTCTCAGCACTGCATTTTTGCTCACCAACAAAACTTTTTGCTTCAGAAGCTGCCAATTTTGATTTAGAATCACCCAAGAAAGCTAGTAATTCCCCAAATGCTATATTAGCATCATCACATCTGCAACCGTCTATATAGCCTGCAACCTCGTTGTACTTAGAAAGCATCTTGTTCAGATAATATACCCCGTCAGATTCGATAAGATCATCTCTTATTAATGAAATTTCATCTTCAACTTCACTCAACTTTGATTTAACAATATTACAACCTTCTCTGGCAATTATTGCCTTGTTATTAGCATATTTGGCTTTACTTTCAGCATATAACAATTTTTCCTTAAGAGTTTCATTGTATTCTACAGGAGAAATACAAGGAACATGGTCAAGAGCTCCTCCAGCTGTGGTTTTAGCAATAGGATTAGGACTACAAACATAGCTTTCCTTCATCAATATTTCTGCTTCAGCAAATGCCTTTTGAGCAGCAGCATATTCCAAAGACGCACACTGTTCAGCACCATTATCCTCAGCAGCTTGGAGAGCGGCTTTTGCATCACCAAAATCAAATACAGACTGTTTCGCACAAGCATAAACAAAACTACCCACCATTAAAACAACCACCAAGTACTTACATAATCTTTTCATACTTACCTCCTTTATATTAAAGATCAAATATAATCTCTGCTCTCTGCTGATAGTGTATATTAGTGTACAACATTTGTCAATATAATAATATATATTCTATCAGCGCCTTTAGTCCTTCAACAACCTAATATATAGCTCTCTTAACTGTTTATCATCCACTACACTTGGAGCATCACTCATGAGACAAGCAGCTTTTTGAGTTTTTGGAAATGCTATAACATCTCTGATGGAATGGCCTCCGCATAGTATTGTTGCAATACGATCTATACCAAAAGCAATCCCCCCATGAGGAGGGGTCCCATATTGTAGCGCCTCCACAAAAAAACCAAATTTTCTTTCAATATCTTCGCTATCCATGCCTATAGCTTTAAACATTCTATTTTGTATATCCCCTCTATATATCCTTATACTGCCTCCTCCAATTTCAGAACCATTTAGTACGAGATCATACGCCTTAGCTCTCATTTTTAATGGCTCTTGTTCAAATAGATCTATATCTTCATCAATGGGTGATGTAAAAGGGTGATGCAGAGGTTCACACCTTTTCTCTTCATCGTTCCAGCCAAATAGGGGAAAATCCAAAACCCATACAAAAGAATAAGTATCAGGATGTATTAATTCAAGTTTTTCTCCAAGCATTATCCTTACTTTGGACATAAAAAGATCCAATACAGCTTCCCTACCTGCTCCAAAAAATATAATATCCCCAGGTTTTCCATTCATAACATTTACAAGTTCCTTAGCTTTTTCATCACCAAGGAACTTGAGTATTGTGGACTGCAAATTTTCTTCATTAATTTTTATATAAGCAAGCCCCTTTGCGCCCAAAGAACAGGCATAATCTATAATTTCATCTATTTCCTTCCTTGAAAACTTACCTGCTCCGACAGCATTGATGGCTTTTACAGATCCGCCACTGCTTATAGCATCGCTAAAAACCTTAAAACCACAATCGGAAACATATTTATTAATAGTTTTAAGATATAAATCGAATCTTGTGTCAGGAGCATCACAACCATATTTTTCCATTGCATCTCTATATGTTATCCTGGGAAAAGGTCCTTTTATATTTTTGGAAATAAGTTTATCAAAGAGTTCAACAAATAATTCTTCCAGTAAGTCTATTAAGTCCTGTCTATCTATATAAGACATTTCTATATCTAACTGGGTAAACTCAGGTTGTCTATCAGCGCGCAAATCTTCATCTCTAAAGCATTTAACAACCTGAAAGTATTTATCAAAACCAGCAATCATAAGTAGTTGTTTAAACATCTGTGGTGACTGCGGTAATGCATAAAATTTTTCAGGATTGACCCTGCTAGGTACCAGATAGTCCCTTGCTCCTTCTGGCGTACTTTTTGTTAAAAATGGGGTCTCTATATCCATGAAACCTTTTTTATATAAGAACTCTCTTATTGTCATAATAAGGTTATGTCTTAATATTATGTTTTTTTGCAGTTTAGGTCGTCTTAAGTCTAAATATCTATATTTTAATCTGAGATCTTCCCCTGCATCAGAAAAATCTTCCACAACAAAGGGTAAAGGTTTGGAATCATTTAAAAATTTGAGTTCATTTACAATAATTTCTATACTTCCTGTATACATTTTTTCATTTGTACTTCCTTCCGGTCTTTTTTCAACCTTACCTCTAACAGCAACAACATATTCACTCCTAAGAGATTCACCTATTTCATGAGCTTTTTTATTAATCTCAGGGTTTAACACAATTTGTGTAATACCATCTCTATCACGTAAATCGATAAAAATGAGGCCACCATGATCCCTTCTTCTTTGAACCCATCCCATTATGGTAACTTCTTCACCTAGATAATCCAGATTTAACTCTCCACATGAATGGGTCCGTTTCCAATTTCCTAATAGTGATAACATTCTAAACCCCTTTTAAATTAGATTTTAAAAAATCAACCAAGCAGTTGATCTCCATAGGCTTTTGTGTTCCTGTTTCCATATCTTTAACAGAAGCTTTATTATATTTTATCTCATCTTCTCCCAAGATAATAACATATTTTGCGTCTGCTCTGTTTGCCCTCTTCATCTGGGTTCTCATATTTGAAAAAGCATAATCAATCTCTGCAGTAATATTATTACTTCTCAATTTATCGAGAAGTTTCAAAGCAACATCATCTGAGACACCCATAAAGGAGAGTATAAAAACCTTTTTAGGCCCTTTACTCTTTTTCGCTTTTTCACTCATAATAGCAGCTAATCTATCCACTCCAACCGCAAAACCTACGCCAGGGATATCGGGTCCTCCCAGTCTGCTGACCAGCCCATCATATCTACCTCCAGCACCCACAGCATTGCTTGCCCCCAACATATCTGTAACTATTTCAAATGTAGTTCTAACATAATAATCAAGTCCTCTAACCATCCTCGGATTTATATCATACTCTATTCCCAAACAGGATAGATAATTTAGAACCTTTGAAAAATGTTCTTTACAGTCTTCACAAATATTATCTAAGATATTAGGGGCATCTTTTGCTATAACTGTACATCCGCTAGCCTTGCAATCAAGAATCCTCAGAGGATTTTTGATAATTCTTCTCCTGCAGTCTTCACACAATTCATCCAAATAATTTTTAAAATAACTGATCAACTTGTCTTTATAGTCTTTTCTGCACTGAGAACATCCTAAAGAATTCACTTCCAATTTAACAAAATCATAAATATCACACATCTGGAACAACTTTACCAAAAGATTTATAACGTCTGCATCCATTGCTGGAGATTCACTACCAAAAGCTTCCACACCAACTTGATAAAATTGTCTGTAACGTCCCCTTTGAGGTCTTTCTCTTCTAAACATAGGACCATAATAATACAGTTTTTTTATAGCATCGGGATAATACAATTTATTTTCAATATATCCTCTTACAACTGATGCAGTTCCTTCAGGGCGCAATGACAGGTAACTTCCATCTCTATCATTAAAGGTAAACATCTCCTTTTCGACTATATCTGTAGTGTCTCCAATTCCTCTTTCAAATATTTCACTTTTCTCAATAACAGGTATTTTATATTCTTCAAAACCAAAATTTTTAAAAAGCAATTTGAAGTTTCGCTCCACCTGTTGCCAATAGAGTATCTCCTCTCCAAAAATATCCCTAAAACCTTTAACTTTATTAAACACGTTTCCCCAAATCCTCCAAAAATATGGTATTATGTAAATAAAACTGATTATGTGTATATGCTACTTACAAAAGAGTGTCAATACTATATAGGGAGGCTAATATAATTAAATCATTCGGAATAAAAACTATTTACCAGGGTAATCTCGAAAAAAATGATGATATTTACTATGGATTATTGAATTTGATTAAAAGAAACAATATTAAAGCTGGTGTAATAAGTGGGATAGGTGAAATATTTGAGGCCAGGATTGCATTTTTTGATTGTTTAAAAAACAATATTAGGGAAGTGTGTTTCCATGAGCCTATGAATATCATATCACTTCATGGCAATATATCTATAAAAAAAGATCTGCCGTATTTGCATATACATATACTGTTATCCAGGCAAGACTTATCACTTGTTGGAGGTCATCTGTTACCACAAACACTAGCTTATGCTTTTGAATTTGAAATATTTGAATTCAGTGGAGAGCCTTACCAAAGAAAATACGATGAAGAAGCAAATCTCTATCTGTGGAGTGACTAACTAGTATAAATCTCTAAACAGGTACAAAAAAAGAAGTAAGCAAAAAGATTCCTTTCGCTTGCTGATTATAAGCTCCAAGTTCTTACCTATTCCTGAACCCTTAATTTTGTTGATCTAGCATGTCCAATTAACCTTTCACTTTCTGCTATATTTATTATATGCTCCGCGTTTTCCATTAATGCTTTTCTTGAATACTTTACAATACTACTTCTTTTTATAAAATCATATGTACCCAATGGCGAAGAAAATCTGCTGCTTCCCCCCGTTGGCAATATATGATTTGGACCTGCAATATAATCTCCGACTGATTCTGGAGTATTTTCACCAAAAAAAATTGCTCCAGCGTTTTTGACATAAGTGAGATAATCCAAGGAATTATTAAGGTTAATTTCCAAATGTTCAGGAGCAAGTTCATTGGAAATGTCAAAGGCATCCATAATATTATCCACAACCATTATACCACCGAAATCTTTTAATGAGGTCATTACAATATTCTTAATTGGAAGTGATTCTATCTGATCTTTTAAAGCCTTTTCTACCTCTTTTGCTAGCTTTTCGGAGTCAGTAATAGCAACAGCTGAAGCCATCTCATCATGTTCTGACTGAGCGATCAAGTCAGATGCCACCAATGCGGCCTTTGCATACTTATCAGCAATTACAATAATCTCGCTTGGTCCTGCTATCATATCTACATCCACAACACCGAAAACAAGTTTTTTTGCCAGAGCCACAAAAATATTTCCAGGTCCTACAACCTTATCTACTTTAGGGATAGTCTCGCTACCATATGCAAATGCTGCTATTGCCTGGGCACCACCAATTCGGAATACCTTATCAACTCCAGCAATATATGCTGCGGCCATAACGGTATCATTAATATGTCCTTTAACAGTTGGTGTAGACAAATAAACTTCCTTTACACCAGCGATTTTAGCTGGGATTGCAGCCATCAAAACTGACGTAGGATAGCTAGCCTTACCTCCAGGAGCATAGACACCAACTTTCTCCAATGGAGTTATTTTTTGCCCTAAAAGAATACCACTTTGTTTTTCTATAAAAAAACTTTTTTCTACCTGATACTGATGAAAATCCCTTATATTATCTGCAGCTATTCTTAAGGATTTTTTTAACTTACTCTCCAATCTGTCATAATAAACTTTAAGATCTTCCCTGCTCAAATTAAAGTTGTCCATTATATCGAAACTATCGAACTTTGATGTATATTCCACTAAAGCTTTATCACCATATTTTCTAACATTCTCAACTATCTCGTAAACTGCCTTTAAATATTTTCTTTCTAATAAAAAGCTCCTTCCCTTTATTCTGTGAAACTTTTCATCATTTCTTGAGAATATCATAATTAAACCCTCTTATAATGCCTTCCCCTAATTTTATCGCACACAGCATTCTTTTATCAGCTTCCAGAATAATATCATTCACAATCAGTTCATCAGCAAGTATCTCACTGCCTTCTATTACACAACCATTAATGCCCATATGCACACTTAGATTTAAATTACGCGCCACTGAATGAAATATATTTAATATATTATCTATTAATTTCTCTATATTATCTTTCCCTGTTAAGTCTGTTACTATATAAAATATGTCGGAAATAAGCCTTCCTACTTTTTCTTTCTTTAATGTTGATACAACTATTTTCTCAAACCGTTCAATAAATTCGTCAGAGGTTTTTATCCCATAAGAGACTAAGATATTATTGATAATATCCAATCTAAGTAAGATAAAAGAAAATGGTGATCTTTTTTCCAACTTCTCTTTTAAGATCATATCTAGGGCTTTTCTATTATAAAAACTCTCTGTATAATCATCTAATATTTTTTTATTCAATGTTTCTAAGTAATATATTTTCCTGAGTCCTATACCTATTTTTAATGCTAGTTCCTTTAAAAAATCTGTTCCCACATTATTATCAAATTTATCCTTAGATAGACTGTAAAAATTAAGACTTCCGATGATTTTTTCTCCTTCAAGTATGGGGATAATCATATAAGATGAGCAATCTGAAAATAAAGAAAACTCTGATATAAGATTTACAAGATGGGTATCTGAATAGATTCTTTTCTCTAGAAAAAAATAATTAAATGTTTTCCCCTCAGTAAAAAATATCCTGCTATTACTTGAAACCTTATTCTTATTAAAAGAGAGAATATCTTTATTAAGAAAAAGCACAACCCTGTCAATTGCAAAAATTATTTCAACATACCTTAATGCCTTTTCTTCAATTTCGGCCAAAGAATTAGCAGCTAAAAAAGTGTATTCAATAATTCTATAACCTTTAGATTTTACATCATTTTCATGAATAATCCCAAACATGTCATTCAGTTTATGCTTCAAATCCGCATTTTCTTTCAAAACTGTATTAAGTTTACTCAATGCTTCATCTCTCCCAAATTATCACCTGTACTACCATAAACAGTTAAACCGGCATCTATTTTAACTACATTCGACATTATAGATGAAACATCGTTATAAAATTTACCGACTGATTCAGAATTTACCTCAAAAATAAGTTCGTCATGTACCTGGAGCACTAAGTACGCATCCATAGATTCTTCACTAATATACTCACAACATTTTATCATAGCAAGTTTTATTATATCCGATGCGGACCCCTGTATAGGCGCATTTATAGCAATCCTTTCAGCACGACGCATTACTCCTGAGTTTCTACTATTGATATCTTTTATATATCTTCTCCTTCCCATCATTGTTGTCGTATATCCTTTTTTTCTTACATCACTAATAGTAGTCCTGATAAAATCCTTAACTGAAGGATATAAGTAAAAATATCTCTCTATAAATTTTTTTGCTTCTTCCCTGCTTACCCCTGCATCCCTTGATAAGCCATAGGAGGTAAGCCCATATATTATACCAAAATTAACGGCTTTAGCCAATCTTCTTAAACCTTGAGGTACAGATTCACCATCATATGATAATAAACTTCTAGCGGTTAAGTCATGGATATCTACCCCATCCCTAAAAGCTGCGATAAGATTTTTATCACCGGAAAGATGAGCCAGAATCCTCAATTCAATCTGGGAGTAATCAAAGGAAATAAACTTATAGCCATATTCTGCCACAAAAGCCGATCTGATATCTTTTGATAACTCACCTTTTTGTGGGATAGTCTGCAGATTTGGGTTTGAGGAGGACAATCTCCCTGTTGCCGTACCGGTTTGCTTAAAAACGGAATGGATCCTTCCAGTCTTATCATTTACACATTCCACTAACTTGAGCGTATATGTAGATAAAAGTTTGCTTATTTCCCTATAGTATAAAATATTTTCAAGCAACCCTTTAAAACCAGCATTATATACAGCAAGTTCCTTAAGGGTATCTTCTGATGTTGACAAACCTGTTTTTGTTTTTTTTACAGGATGTATATTTAATTTTTCGTACAGTGCAAAGGATAATTGTTTTGGTGAATTCAAGTTAAAACTAAAACCCAATTCAGTAAAAACTTTATTTTCTATATCCAACTTTAGTTTTTCAAGCCTATCTCTAACATCTGAAATCTTCTTAACATCTAATTTAATCCCTTTCAATTCCATTTCAGCAATTATGACAATGATTTTACATTCAATATCAAAATAAACCTGCTCAAGATTTTTTAATTTCAATTCATCTTTAAGAAGATGGGCAGTATTTAAAAGTCTAGCGAAAAACGTCCCGAGAGCTTCATCTCTATTTTTTGAAACAAGATCTGAATCTGGATCGCATAACCAGCTTATAATAGAAATATCATAAAAATTTTCTAACTGTTTTTTATACTTTTTATATATATCTTTATAATTATAATAGGTATTAACCATATCAATATCTTTAGGATCAGCTTTTTCATACGTACAAGGACCAATTTTATACACTCCACCGTCCTGATGAGCTATTATTTTTATATCATTGACAGCCCCACTATTCATAGCGTCATAATCTTTTAGACTTTCATTTCCTCCTTTTGGGAAAAGCCTTTTATATATACTCCTTAACTCCAGTTGTTTTAATATCACTTCTAATTTTTCAGGTTCTTTATCAATATCAATAATATCTAAATCATCAACTATTTTTAATGAAGCAATCTCTTTACTTAAAAAAGCCAAATCTTGATTACTTTCTAATTTGCGTCTTATGCTGTCTTTCACATCACTAATATTTTTATATAGTTTTTCTATATCACCGAATTCATTTAATAGTCTAGCTGCTGTTTTAACGCCTATCCCTTTCACGCCAGGGATATTATCTGCGGCATCCCCTGCTAAGGCCAACATATCAACAATTTGATCCGGGTTTACACCAAATTTATTATAAACCTCATCTTTTCCGATCTCCTGTTCATTTGAATCATCAAATATTTTAACCTTATCATTAACTAGTTGAAGCATATCCTTATCTTTGGAAACTATATAAACGTCTGAGTCTCCCAACTTATTTACCAGTGTGTATATTATGTCGTCAGCCTCATACCCTGGGTAAACGCAAACCTGCATCCCCATGGTAGGAATTAAATTCTTCAATTCTTCAATTTGTAGAATCAGATCATCGGGTGCCGGCTGTCTTTCACTTTTATATTCCTTCAATTTTAAATGTCGATGGGTAGCACCCTTTGAATCAAATGCAATGAATATCCGCTCAGGTTGTAGATTAATATTAAGTTTCAATAATATATTTAGGAAGGTATGAATAATTCCGGTTGGCACTCCTTTGCTATTAATCAAAGATGGTGTTTTAAAAAAGGCTCTATATGCAATGGAATGACCATCAATAATAAGTATCATTATAAATAGGTAAGCCAGTCAACATATTTTTTATTCTTGCCATGTGCCGTATCAAAATACATATTTTGCAGTTTTCCTGTAACAGCTCCACGACATCCTTTTCCTATAATTCTATTGTCAAGTTCTCTTATTGGGGTAACCTCTGCTGCGGTTCCTGTTAAAAAAGCTTCATCAGCTATATAGATATCATCTTTTGTAAATCTTTTTTCTTCCACTTTATAGCCGCAATCCTTAGCCATCACCATCATAGAGTCTCTCGTAATTCCTTTTAGTACAGATGTTATCGGTGTTGTATATATTATACCATCCTTTACTATGAAAATATTTTCCCCTGTTCCTTCAGATACATATCCATCTGCATCCAAAAAAATAGCTTCATCATATCCAGATAAAACGGCCTCTCTCTTGGCTAAAACAGAAGCTAGATAATTACCTGTAGCCTTCGCTCTTGTTGCCATACTGTTTACGTGATATCTAACAAAAGATGATGTTTTTACTCTAACACCATTTTCAAGTGCTTCTGCACCGAGATAAGTACCCCATGGCCACGCAGCAACAACAGTCTCAACAGGTAATGTATCATCAACATAAATGCCTAAGCTTTCACAACCGTAATAAACAATAGGCCTTATATAGCATTCCGATAGTTCATTTTTATCTATTAGTCCCGTTATAGCTTTTCTTATATCATTGGTATCATATTTCATCTTTATTAAAAGTATCTTTGCTGAATCAAACAACCTATCGATATGATCATCAAGCCTAAAAACCGCTGAACTATCGGAACATTGATAGCACCTTATACCCTCAAACACACCTACTCCATAGTGTAAACTATGTGTTAATACGTGAGTTGTAGCATCTTCAAAGGGGATAATTTCCCCATTCTTCCAAATAAATCGAACATCTCCAAACATAATTTTTTCTCCTGTCTTATAATATATTAAATGCTGTTACTACAAAAAGTTATAAAAAGGTCATATTAAAAAGGGTTAAAACATACGTTCCCCTTTCAAAGGTCTATTCATTAAATCAATAACAGAGGCATAAGCATTTTTCCCCTCATATATGATATTATATACTTCCTCTACTATGGGCATATTTACACCAAATTTTTCAGAGAGTATTTTAGCCGCTTTTACCGTATAAACACCTTCAGCAATCATTTTCATCCCTTCCCTGATCTCACTAATATTTAAACCCTGGGCTAGTTTCATACCAACCTGTCTATTTCTGCTAAGATCACCTGTACAAGTAAGAACAAGATCTCCTACACCGCTTAACCCCATAAATGTTTCCATTATTCCTCCCAACTTTATTCCAATTTTTGTTATCTCTGCTAGCCCCCGTGTAATAATACCAGCTCTCGCATTATAACCAAAATCCAGTCCATCAGAAATGCCAGTTGCAATAGCAATAATATTTTTCATAGAACCGCCTAATTCAACACCTATTGTATCTTTTGTAGTGTAAACCCTAAAATAGTTGTTGGAAAGTTTACCCTGCCACATTTTTGATTCATTTTCTTTTTTAGAGGCAACACTAACAGCTGTTGGTTTTTCATTAGCTACTTCTAAAGCAAATGTTGGCCCTGATAAAATTGAGAAATTTGCGGTAACAATCTCTTGCATTAAAGATAAAACAGGTTTCAATGATACAGTCTCAATCCCTTTGGAGGCCACAAGAACAGAACAGTTTTCTAAACAACTGCTGAATTTTTCCGCTAATTGCCTACTATAAATTGTTGGTACTGCCCACACAACATTTTTAGCGGTATTTTTCGAGAAATTGCTAATAAGGTTAGCAACTAAATTTGTATCTAGTATAACATCCTTCAAAAATGTATTGTTTGTATGCAAATTATTTATTTCATCCATTACATCCTTTTCAAGAACATACAAAATAGTGCTATACCCATTAATAGATAAAAGGTTTGCAATTGTCGTTCCCCAGCTTCCTCCGCCTATAACAGAAATTTTCTCTTGCATTTTAGCTCCTTACTGGTACTGTATTCTTAAAATACTAATCATTATAAGGTGAAAAATGTCTAAAATCAACTTTTATGATATTGATGACATAAGAAATATTAATGAAAAAAGAGTTTGGGACCTATTGTCAAAATTCCTGAAAGATAATGAAGAATACTGCACCTGCCGAGACTGTGTTCTAGATTATGCTGTAATAACTCTCAACAACATAAAACCACATTATCAGGTAACAGATGAAAAACTTGACAATATAGCCAAAAAAACCTCTGACGATGAGATAGTGGCTGAAATACTAAAAGCTGCTAAAATAGTCAAAAATAATCCGCATCATTTATAAAGCAATAGAACTACTCTCTTACAAATAGATAGACACCGCCTAGTTTTCACTCAATATCATATCATCATACAATAACTGAATATTATTTCGGTGACACATTTCTTCATGTTCTAACTGGTTAAAAATCTTCTCGACTTCTTCACCTCTGAATCTACCTGCCATATTTTGATAAAATAATCTCATATTTTCACTATATTTCATGGCAATTCTAAGTACCGTGCCTACAGACATATCCTTCTCCACAACTTCGGGAGTAACTATATTGGCAATGCCAAGATCTAATATATAACACTTTTCACCCAATTTTATATTCTCTATTTGACCTTTTTCTATAGCCGTATTAATAATATTTTTATGGTTTAATTCTTCTGAGGCTAGTTCCTTTATCATAGATCTTGTCCCAAGATCCTCCACGTAGTCCAACAATTGAACATAAAAATCATGTGCAAGCCTTTCCCGTTCAGCAACACTTCTTAAAGCATCTTCAATCGTTATCTGATCTTCTATAATATCTCTCCTAATGCACTATTATACTTTTAGCCAAGCTAACAAGATATTCAGGAAAAATTCCTATTACTATAACAAATACGGCAGACAAAAACACTCCCAACATCGGTACATAACCACCTTCTGCCTCAACTTCATGTTCAGGCTCTTTAAAATACATAAAAATAACAATCCTAATATAATAATAACAGGCCACAGCACTATTGACAATACCTATTATGGCTAACCATACAAATCCACTCTTTATAGCTGCAGCAAAAATATAAAATTTACCGATAAAACCGGCTAAAGGAGGGATCCCTGCAAGAGAAAACATAAAAATTAACATGGATAGAGAAATCAGTGGATGCTTTTTAGCAAGTCCAGAAAAACTTTCCAGTCTCTCACTTTCTAGAATGCCTCTACTCACAATAACAGATAAAATGGTGAAAGCTCCTATATTCATAAATCCATAAATCACCATGTACATGGCAATAGCTTGATAGCCAAGTTCATTTGCGGCAACAAGTCCGATTAACATATATCCAGCATGTGATATAGCAGAATATGCGAGCATCCTTTTTATATTATTCTGCACCAAAGCTACAATATTACCATAAGTCATAGTTAATACTGCTAATATGGCAAAAAATAACTGCCATTGAAATTGCGCCGGCTCCATAGCGATCCACACAAATCTAATTAAACCGCCAAAAGCAGCCGCTTTAGGCGCTACTGTCATAAACCCTGTAACAGGTGTTGGCGCGCCTGTATAAACATCAGGTGCCCACATATGAAATGGAAATGCAGTAATCTTAAATGAAAAGCCCACCAGCATCAATATAAGGCCCACCTTTATATTAAAACTATCCAATCCGTTTTCTACAATTATTCTGGCTATATCATAATATTTGGTTGTGCCCGTATATCCAAAAACATAACTAAGGCCAAACAAAAATATGGCTGAAGAAAAGGCTCCTATAATAAAATATTTGATCCCCGCTTCATTAGATTTTACATTATTTTTCTCATATCCCGACAATATATACATAGAAATTGCCATAGTCTCCATGCCTAGATAAAATATTGATAAATCTATAGCAGATACCATAAAGGTCATTCCAATGACACTAAAAAACATTATAAGATAATATTCACCTTTATTACTAAAATTTCTATCCACATAATTTACTGACCCCAGTATTGACAAAACAAAAGCTATAGAAAATATGAGAAAAAACATATATGCAAATCTATCCCATACAATCATCTTCCCAAAACCAAAAACTGTGAATCCAGTAGGAATAACCAATAAAAGTATAAGAACAATAAAAGCTACCCCAAAATACCCCACACTGGCTTTGTTATCTTCTGAAGCGATGACATTTATTACAATAAGAAATAAACCAAAAAAAACTAATAAAATTTCAGGTACTATAGACATAAGACTCTGTTGCATAAAATCCTCCCTAATTCATTGCAATTTGCACATCTTGTATCTGTTCCAGCAACAGTTTAACACTCTCATGCATATAAGACGTAAAGGTTTCAGGATAGACACCAACCCAAAAAACGATCATCACAAGAGGTAAAACACATATACACTCTCGGAAACTCATATCATTTAATAATTCCCATTTAGTATTTAATGTTTGGAAAAATACCCTTTGGTATAACCACAACATATAAAAAGCTGATAAAATGATACCGCTTATCGCTATTATTGCATAAGTGGGAAAAGACTTAAAACTTCCAACAAGAACTAAAAACTCTCCAATAAACGCGCCCATAGTTGGAAGACCTATAGATGCAAGCGTAAAAATCATAAAAACAGTTGCATACAAAGGTACTTGAACTGCAATTCCACCATAATCACTTATCATTCTTGTATGGGTTCGCTCATAAACTATTCCAACAAGCAAGAACAAAGCGCCAGTAATTATTCCATGGTTAAACATCTGGAGAATGCCACCTTCTATCCCGCTCTGATTTAAGGCATAGATCCCAAGGGTTACAAAACCCATATGACTCACAGATGAATAAGCAACAAGTTTCTTCATATCTTCCTGAACTAAAGCTACCATGGCCCCATATACAATAGCAATAACGGAAAGAAGTGCAATTAAAGGAACAAATTTGATAGCAGCTTCAGGTGTTATGGTTAAGCAAAATCTCAAAAAACCATATGCTCCCATTTTAAGTAAAACACCTGCCAATATAATAGAGCCAGCTGTTGGAGCTTCCACATGCGCATCAGGCAACCAGGTGTGGAAAGGAAACATGGGAACCTTAATAGCAAACGCAAGAAAAAACGCCAAAAAGATAATAATTTGAAACTGCGTAGGATAAACCATTTCCGAAATTTTCAGTATATTAAAAGTGTAATCTCCTGTCATTGAGCCATATTTAAAATACACAGCAAGAATAGCCAGCAACATAAATAAAGATCCCGCCAGTGTGAATAATATAAATTTAACAGCTGCATAGATTCTATTAGCTCCTCCCCAGACTCCTATAATCAGGTACATAGGTATAAGCATAGCTTCCCAGAAAATATAAAATAGAAAAAAATCAAGAGACACAAAAACACCAATCATTGCAGATTCTAAGACTAATAATGATAGATAAAACTCACGTTTACTTTTTTTTATATAAGTAAAGGAAGCTAGAATAGATATTGATGACAACAATGCAGCCAAAAATATCATTAGTATAGAAATGCCGTCAACACCAACATAATAATCTATACCAAAAGATTTTATCCATTGATACTTTTCAACAAATTGCATACCTGCTACACTTTTATCAAAATTAAGCATTAGAGGCATAACTATTGCCATTTCTACTAAACTTGCAAAAAATGCCATCCACATTGAAATTTTATCACTTCTTAAAAATATAAATATAAATAGAGCCGCAATGAGCGGAAAAAATATTAAAACGGATAATACATTATCAATCATCTAAATCCCCCTAAAATGAGTAAAAAACGGTCAACATCACTATAACGCCAACAATCATCGTAAAAATATATGTTTGTATTCTTCCAGTTTGAATAGTCCTGAACATAGATCCTAAAAACATTGCAACCTTGCCAAAAGAGTTGACAATAAAATCTATAACATTCACATCAATACCTTTCCACATAAACTTTGATATAGTAACTATAGGATCGATAATCACCGATTTATATATCTCATCAAAATACCACTTATTATATGATAGCTTATAAAGAGGTTTAAATAATCCAGCAGTTTTGGCAGGCAGATCGGTTTTAACCATATAATAAATATACGCAAGAGCAATACCTGCAATGCCCATAAAAATGGACAACATCATTAAAAATAACGATAGTCCCTCGCTGAGATGTGGGATATGCAAATGTCCCGGTACTAATACTGGTCCTAAAAATCTATGTATATAGCCATTTTCCAGTGGATATCCGAACAGAGGACCAACTATAATTGCCATAAAGGCAAGAATAACAAGTGATGTAGTCATAGATGAAGGTGATTCGTGGGCATGATTATAGAGATGCTCATTTCTAGGTTTCCCATAAAATACCAGAAAAAGTGATCTAAACATATAAAATGCAGTCATAAAGGCAACAATAGTGCCAATGAACCAGGCAAATCTGTGACCACTAGCAAAACTCATTGCAAGAATTTCATCTTTGCTCCAAAAACCTGCAAGTGGAGGGATACCTGAAATAGCAATACAGGCTATTAAATATGTCCAGAATGTAATAGGCATTTTCTTGCGAAGACCACCCATCTCTCTTACATCTATGTTATTTTGCATGGCATGCATGACACTGCCAGCACATAAAAAGAGAAGTCCTTTAAAAAATGCATGGGTAAAAAGATGAAAAATCCCCGCAATATATGCTCCTGTACCAGTCGCCATAATCATATAACCAAGCTGACTAACGGTTGAATAAGCCAATATCCTCTTTAAATCGAACTGTGTAAGACCAATGGTGGCACCCAAAAAGGCCGTTGCAGCTCCTACAATAACAACAACGTTACTTGTCACTACAGATTCAGAAAACAGTGGATTGCACCTCGCAACCAGATAAACGCCTGCAGTCACCATTGTCGCGGCATGTATCAATGCTGAAACAGGAGTGGGACCTTCCATAGCATCTGGTAACCATACATGCAATGGAAATTGAGCAGATTTTCCTATAGCTCCACAAAAAAGAGCAAGTGTCATAAAATTCAGCAAATTAATGTTCATCCCAAAAAAACTAAATGTTACATGTTTAACTTCCTCTATTAATTCAATATTGAAAACATCTGAATAATTAAGACTTTTGAAGGTGACTAAAACCAACAGCACCCCTATATAAAAACCAAAATCTCCAATTCTATTTGTAATAAAAGCTTTTTTGCCCGCATCAGAAGCGCTTCTCTTATGAAACCAAAAACCGATAAGCAGGTAGGAAGACAACCCTACGAGCTCCCATCCTACAAATAATAATAAAAAGTTATTACCTGTAATTAAAATTAACATAGATAGTGTAAATATAGAAAGGTATGTAAAAAACCTATGAAATCCTTCATCATGGGCCATATAGCCAATAGAATATATATGCACCACTGAGCTTATAAATGTTACAACGACCAGCATAATAGCTGTTAAAGGATCAATAAGTATACCAAAGGGGATTTTGATATTATTTGCTATAACCAGTTCATAAAAAGTCTTATCAATACTATATCCAAAATGCACCTTTATAAAAACAACAATAGATAGTAACAAAGAAAGTAAAACAGCAGTAATAGAAACATAATGAGCATTTCTCTTAATATATTTTTTACCAAAAAACCCATTAATAACTATAGCAATTAAAGGAAATAACAATATCCATAATTCTAGCATTTTTAAACTCCTAGCCCCTTAAAATATTTATCTCGTCCACGTTAATTGTTTCCTTATTCCTATAAAATGATAGAATAAGCGCAAGACCCACTGCTGCCTCAGCAGCAGCCACACACATAATAAAAACAACAAAAACCTGCCCCACCATGGTGTGTAGATATTTTGAAAATGCAACTAAATTTATATTTACGGCAACAAGCATAAGCTCTATAGACATAAACATTAATATTAAATTACGCTGAATAAGCACGCCTATCATCCCTATTCCAAAAACGATTGCGCTTAGTACCAGGTAATGTTCTAAGCTCATATTATATATCCCCCATTATTTTTTCATAGCCAGAACTATGGCCCCTATCATAGCAATCAACAAAAGTATAGAAGCTATCTCAAATGGAACCAGGTAGTTAGTAAACAGTTCTGTACCAAATAATTTTACAGACCCCAATGCTTCAAGCTTTTCTGGAGTTATGTTTCCGTATTTTCCATGAATAGACATACTCCCTAAAGCCATAAGAATTTCCAACACAACAACGAATACAACAACAACACCTATTATATTTCTGAATGGAACAGCGACAAACCCATGAGTTTTAGGATTTAACAACATAACAACAAAAAGGAATAATACAAGTATAGCTCCTGCGTACACAATTACCTGTATCGCTGCAATAAAATCAGCATTAAGCTGTATAAAAATCCCAGCCGCACTAAAAAAAGTTAACAACATCCATAATATTGAATGAACAGGATTTTTTCTGGTTATCATAAACAATGAAGAAATAATTATTATGGATGAAAGTATATAAAACGCTACTTGTTCCACGACAACTCCTCCTTATAATTATGGGTTAAAAACTTCATATTAACCACATAATCATCCCTATCCCTGGCTACAACATCATAGGATCTGCCCATATGTATCGCATCAACAGGGCACGCTTCCTCACAAAAACCGCAATAGATACATCTCTCAAGGTCTATTAAATATTTATTAACTAACCTTTCCCCATTTGGACCGCAATCTGTTTCTATATGTATACAGTCTGATGGACATACAGCCTGGCATAAATAGCACCCTACACATTTAGTTCTACCCTCTTCATTAGTCTTAATATAATGAACTCCGCGAAATCTTGGATAGATTACAGGCTTCCTGTAAGGATACATCTCCGTCACAGGTTTTTTGAAAAAGTGTTTCAATGTTATACCCAGACCCTGAAAAATATCTGTAAAAAGTATGGTATTAAATATATTTTTCATCAATTACTCCCATATCTTACTATATACACTACAACCGATGTAACCAACACGTTTGCTATAGAAATAGGTATCAGTATTTTCCAACCTAAAGCCATAAGTTGATCAAACCGGAGTCTTGGAAGGGTTGATTCAAGCCACAGGTAAATAAATAACACAAACAAAACCTTTATAATAAACCACACTATATCTGGTAAAAAAGGTCCATGCCAACCGCCTAGGAAAAGAACCGTGGCAACACAAGCAACTAATATCATAGCTGCATACTCAGCCAGGAAAAAAAGAGCAAACTTCATACTAGCATATTCAACATGAAATCCTGCAACAAGTTCAGACTCAGCTTCAACAAGGTTAAAAGGAACTCGGTTAGTTTCAGCTACCGCGGCTATAATATAAATAACAAAAGCCACAAATTGGGGAATAATAAACCATAACTGTTCCTGTGCTTCAACTATTTCACGAAGGTTTAAAGACCCAGCTAACAAAACAGGGCCTACAATAGCAAAACCCATAGCCGTTTCATAGCTGATCATCTGAGCAGAGGATCTGAGACTTCCAAGCAGAGCATATTTTGAATTGGAGGCCCATCCAGCCATGATTATGCCATATCCTCCAACAGAAGAGAGTGCCAAAAAATATAAAACAGCTATATTGATATCAGCAATATATGGTTGAATTGATGTACCAAACAACATAAATTTACCAGCAAATGGAATCACAGCAAATGCCGACATAGTGCATACAAAAGATATGATAGGTGCTATAATATAGACAGGCTTATCCACCATAGAAGGTAAAATATCTTCCTTAGATATCAGCTTCACGGCATCAGCAATTGGCTGAAGCAGCCCTTTCCAGCCCACGTGCGTAGGCCCTAGCCTTTGCTGCATATGACCTACAACTTTTCTTTCAACATAAGTCAAATAAGCAACAGAAAGCATTAGAACGATTAGTATTATAACAATTTTAATTACTAAAACTATCGTAGTGACAACCATGCATTACCCCTATATAAAACTTTTATAGTAAACAAAAACCTCACTGCAAATCGAAATAAACTATCTCTTCAAATCAACCTTCAAATACCTATTAATTGAAAATATCCTGGCTGTTGAAGGATAATTATCAGGTAATGAAACGGTTTTCAAACTCATCTTTTCATTAACATCCACCTTAAACTTCTCTTCTATTCCGCCAGAGATCAATTTTATATATTCTCCATTCTCCACATTAAGATCACGAGCATCTGCAGGATTAATCTCCAACAGAGGTTCACTATAAACTTTTGAAAGCTCAGGTGACCTTCTGGTATAAGATCCTGAATGAAGTCTCAAACTAGCAGGATATAGGTTATACCCACCATCACCACAGATAATATCTTTCCTTTGAGACCTGCCATGTTTCAACAAATAAGGATATTTTATTACTTCTCCATCCCAGCTGATATCTTTATACAGAGGATTTTCTTGAGTAATCATAACTCTAATATCACCGGTAGAATGGGGCAGCACAACATTAAAAAACTCTGCCACTGAAACTATAAAATCCCTATCGGTCACAAAACCTTTATCAATTGCCTTTTGAATACTTTGAACACGTCCTTCAAAATTGGTAAATGAGCCATCCTTTTCTGCATATGATGCCACAGGGATGTAGAGATGAGCTTTTTTAGACATCTCACTCATAAAAGGGTCTAAAACTACCAGCAATCCAAGTTTATCAAGCTCATCAAATAGAGAGCAATACTCTGGTGACAAATCTAAATTCTCACCAAGAACTATCAAAGCCTTTAACCTACCTTTTTTTATACCTTCCGCCAATTCGTGACCTGCTTCACATTGCTGATAACCAGGCCTAATACCACTATAACATCCCATATCTAAAATGCCTTGTGAGTTATTCTTAGACCGTGCGGGAAGTAGTTTTAACCCTGGAATTAATTTTTTCAACCTCTCTACATAATAAAGATCTATCTCGTTGTATGGATTAAATACCAAAAGTGGTTTTTCAGCTGATTTAAACTTGGAAACAAGCTCCTTATATTTTTCACTTTTACCCTCTAATGAACTGACAAAAGAATCAATTTCTTTGTATAACTCTTTAGGTTCTCCAACAATAATATTATCAGTCAATCTTTTCAGAGCAGTACTAGAAGGATTAAACACAACAAGTGGGACTCCGCTTTTTCGTACTTTTCTCCTTATAGATAACCCCAGGATGGGATTTGACTCTGTTATATCCATATTAAGCACTAATATAGCATCACTTTTATCAACATCATCATAGGTAGCATCCGGCAGAGCCGTTACGGGTTCAAGAGAATATATATTATTACTTTTTAACACTTCTCTACACAGTTTCTGAGCTAAAAAAGCTTCCTCATTTGTCAACCGAGGAGAAACAACCATCCCTACAGCATCAGAACCATAATTATCAATAATATTTTTAAGTTTTTCTATTGATGGTTCAATAAGTTTTTTTAAATCAATACCTTTTGCCACATTATTCATTTTCACATTAGAAATTTCGGGTCTGTCATCACTATTGATAAACTCATACCCGTACCTTCCTTTAGAACACAAAAAACCGTGGTTTATACCAGCATCAGTATCCTCATCAACCCTGTACACTTTATTATTTTCATGTTTTAGAACAACAGTGCAACCGCATGAGCATAAACCGCAAATAGAATAAGTGGTCTTCATATTCCATGGCCTGTTTTTATGCAAAAAGACTCTATTACCTAGAGAACCAACAGGGCAAACACTCATACACTGCCCACAATATTCACAGTTCCATGCCTGATCAAATGCTGTGCCTATATAAGTATCTGTACCTCTTCCAATGAAACTGATAGCCTGAACATTCACAACCTCATCACAAATCCTTACACATTTACCACAAAGCACACATCTATTGATATCTCTTTCTATAAAAGGGTTACTGTGATCTACCGGTTCCTTCATAGGAACCTCATCAAACCTAACTTTAGTAACTCCAAATTCAAAAGCTAAATCCTGAAGGGTGCATTCACCCCCTTTATCACAAACAGGACAATCTAATGGATGATTTATTAAAAGTAGCTCTATGAGCGTTTTTCTTATCTTAGCAAGCTTCTCTGAGCTGGTGATTATCTCCATACCATCCATCACAGGTGTTGTGCAAGCTGTTAACAGCTTAGGGTTGCCTTTTACTTCTACCAGGCAAACGCGGCATGCTCCAAAGGGATTAAGCATCTTATGATGACAAAATGTTGGGATATTAACACCAACAGCTTCAGCAGCCTCTAAAATAGTTAAACTACCATCCACGTTTGCATCAATACCGTCAATTTTTAGTGAAACCATAATATCCTATCCTCTATTAGTCTATAGCATTAAAAGGGCAATGCACTATACATTCTCGACATTTAACGCATTTTGATAAATCTATTTTTGCAACCATCTTCTTTTCCCATTCAATTGCACCAGTAGGACATACTCTAAAGCATGCGCCACATTTTGTACATCTATCATCATCCACAACAAAGTCTATCAAATCTGCGCATTCTCTGGCAGGACATTTCCTGTTTTTTATATGTTCTTCATACTCTTCTCTAAAATATTTGATTGTGGTTAACACAGGGTTGGGAGCAGTTTGTCCCAATCCACAGAGCGACGATATTTTTATCTCTTCCGCTAAATTTTCCAGCAGATCAATATCTCCTTCTCTACCCTCTCCTACTGTAATTCTTTCCAGAATATCAAGCATAGCTTTTGTCCCTATTCTACACGGAATACATTTCCCACAAGATTCCTTCTGCGTAAAGGAAAGGAAGAACTTTGCAACGTTAACCATACAATTTGTTTCATCCATAACAACAACGCCACCAGAGCCCATAATAGCACCAGTTGACTGCAGTGAATCAAAATCTATGGGCGTATCTAAGAGAGATTCAGGCAAACACCCACCAGATGGTCCTCCTAGTTGAACAGCTTTAAATTTACGCCTATTAGGTATCCCTCCGCCAACATTATATATAAGTTCTTTTAGAGTTATCCCCATAGGTACTTCAACAAGACCAGCATTTTTTATTTTGCCTGCCAATGCAAATATTTTTGTCCCTTTAGATTTTTCTGTGCCTATAGAATTATACCAATCGGCACCCTTATTGATGATTAATGGGAAATTAGCTATCGTCTCCACGTTATTTATATTCGAAGGTTTATCCCAAAGGCCCCTAACAGCAGGAAATGGCGGTCTTGATCTAGGCATACCCCTTTCTCCCTCTACTGATGCCAATAGTGCTGTTTCTTCACCACATACAAAAGCACCAGCGCCTTCCTTCAAATGAAGAGTAAAATCAAAATCTTTTCCTAATATATTTTTACCCAAGTAATTGCCCGCTTCTGCATCTTTCATTGCTTTTTTTACCCTTTCGATGGCCAGTGGATACTCTGCCCGACAGTAAATATAGCCCTCATTACAACCTATTGCATAAGCAGCAATCAACATCCCTTCAATCACACAATGAGGGTTACCTTCTATTACACTTCTATCCATAAAAGCGCCCGGATCTCCTTCATCAGAATTGCAGATAAGATATTTGGTTTCCCCAGGAGATTTACTGCAAAATGTCCATTTCAAACCCGCAGGAAATCCAGCACCACCCCTCCCTCTTATACCTGATTTCTTAACTTCCTCTATCACATCTTCAGGCTTCATATCATTTAAAACGGTTTTTACAGCTGAATACCCACCATGTCCTATATAATCGTCCATATCTTCAGGATCAATTATACCACAGTCCTTAAGAACATATCTTTTCTGAAGCTCATAAAAACCGTAATAGTCCTTTTTAGCTGCATGTTTTTTAACAACGTCTCCATTCATAATATGCTGTTCCACAATTAAAGGGACAATCTCCGCAGTAACATGCTCATAGGTTACCTCATCTTTTCCAGGGATGATGATGTCAACAAGGACATCTCTTGCACACAAACCTCTGCATCCGGTGGCCTTCACCTTACAATCCCTTTCTTTTACATCTCCAGCTAGCCCATGTTTCTTCAGTTCCTCATTGAAGGCTTCCATAACCTCCCTTCCGCCTGAGGCAACACCAGCAGTACCCATACATACATGAACACCAAGACTATTTTCAGTCATTATAACCCCTAAACATCTTTTTTAGCATAACCTATAAGTATTTTACGAGCTTCCTCAGGTGTAAGATTTCCATAAGTTTTATCATTAACCATTATTACAGGAGCCATTCCACAGGCACCAATGCACGACACCTCTTCTAAGGTAAACTTAAGATCCTCTGAAGTCTCACCATTTGAAATATTAAACTCTTCGGCAACAATCTGAGATATTCTGAGAGAGCCTTTAACATGGCAAGCAGTACCACGGCAAACCCTTATCACATACTTTCCTCTAGGGCTAGTATGAAATTGTGAATAAAATGTAAGCACCCCATATATCTGGTGGGCTGATTTATTCATATTTTCAGCAATCCGTTCTACGATATCTCTTGACAGATAACCGTAATGATCCTGAACTTTCTGTAATATAGGTATCGTAGAACCGGATAACCCTTTAAATGGTTCACAGATAACATCTACCTGTTTTACATCTACTTTTTCCGCATCAGAATCTGATATCAATTTTGTTTTATCTTTTAAGGCTTCATTTCCCATCTAAACTCCCTACCTATCAATTTCTCCTAAAACAATATCAATACTTCCTATAACACTAACCAGATCCGCAAGCATATATCCCTTAGTCATAACAAGAAGTGCCCCCAAGTTAACAAAAGATGGAGCTCTTATCTTTAATCTATAAGGTTTTGACTCACCATCGCTAACTATATAAAAACCAAGTTCACCTTTTGTGCTTTCAATACTGGCATAAGTTTCCCCCTTGGGAACCTTAAAACCCTTTGACATAATATAAAACCTTCTAATCAATGCTTCCATCTTCTCATAAACATCTTCATGAGAAGGCAAAGACACCCTGGGATCGGAAGTCATCACAGGTCCAGCAGGTATTTTATCTATTGCCTGCTTCACAATTCTATTTGACTGCCTCAGCTCATTAATCCTTACCAGGTATCTGGAATATACATCTCCTTCTTCATAAACAGGAACTTCAAAATCAATTTCATCATAAACGGAGTAAGGCTGATCTTTTCTAAGATCAAATTTAATGCCTGAACCTCTCATAATAGGTCCACTTGTTCCATAACTTAAGGCATCCTCTTTAGAAATTTTTCCAATACCCACCGTCCTATTAACCCATATCCTATTTTTTGTAAGCAAGCCTTCATACGTATCTATCTTTTCATCAAATATGCTTATAAATTCTTTTGCTTTATCAAAAAAACCTTCAGGAACATCCTCCTTAACACCACCCACTCTTACCCAGGAACCTGTTAACCTTTGTCCAGTGGCCAATTCAAATAAATCTAAAACCATTTCTCTTTCCCTAAAAGCATAAAGGAAAACAGTCATAGCTCCAATATCCAGAGCGTGGGTACCCAGCCACACTAAATGACTCGATATTCTTGTTAATTCCGCAAAAATAACCCTTAGATAATCAGCTCTTTTGGGGATATCCAAATCAAAAAATTTTTCAACCGCCAAACAATATGCCAAATTATTTGACAAAGAAGAAACATAATCCAACCTATCAGTCAAAGGTATAAACTGATGGTAAGTTCTGTTCTCTGCTAATTTTTCAACCCCTCTATGTAAATATCCAACTTCTGGTCTTGCATCAACAATTGTTTCACCATCAAGATTCAGTACAATCCTCAAAACGCCATGAGTACTGGGATGTTGCGGCCCCATATTTATAGTGACGACTTCGCCAAGTTTGCCTGTCTCAGCCATGTTTAAATCCTCTTATAACCTTATTTGCTATATTTAATGCCAAGTCCCTGCTCATCTACATCATTGAACCAGCTTCTATCTTTCAAGTCAAAATCTTTTCTTAAAGGATGTTTCTTAAAATAATCAGGTAGCAATATTCTTCTCAAATCAGGATGACCCTTAAATTCTATACCCAAAAGATCATATTGTTCCCTTTCCAGAAAAATTGCACTCTTCCAAATATCAGATACGGTCTCTATCTTTTCATCAATAATAGCAACCTTTACAAACGCTCTTATTCTATTACCTATTGAATAAAGGTTATAAATAACATCAAATTTCTTGTCTCGTTTGGGCCAATGCACACCCACAATATCAACAAGATAGCTAAAATCAAATTTCTTATACAGATCATTCAATAAATCTTTACTTATATTCACTTCTGGCATTATAAAATTGCAGCCATATTCTATTTTCTTATTTACATTTTCACCGTATTTATTCTCTAGGAACGTATATATATTTTCAAATTCCATAACAAATATTATCTCCTGATAATGTTATCTTCTTTAATTTTATCTTTAAGCTTTAAAAGTGCATCAAGAAGAGCCTCAGGGCGTGGAGGACATCCTGGTATATAAAAATCTACAGGGACCACCTCATCAACGCCTTGAACTGTTGAATATGTGTCAAATATGCCGCCGCTTACTGCACAGCTCCCCATAGCAATCACCCATTTTGGATCTGGCATTTGCTCATAAACCTTCCTAAGCACAGGAGCCATTTTGCGGGTAACCGTTCCTGCAACAATCATTGCATCAGATTGTCTTGGAGACGCTCTAAAAATAATACCAAATCTGTCAAGGTCATATTTAGACGCTCCCAGGCACATCATCTCAATTGCACAACATGCCAGTCCAAATGTAACTGGCCAAAGGGACGAACTCCTTGCCCAATTTATAAGGCCATCGACCTTTGTTGTAAGAATATTTTCAGAAAATTTATGCTCTATTAAACCCATTCCAAAGCTCCTTTTTTCCATGCATAAAGATACCCAAAGATCAATATTACTACGAATAAAATCATCTCAATAAGTCCATAGATACCTATAAAATCAAATGACACAGCCCATGGAAACAAAAACACAGTTTCCACATCGAATATAACAAAAAGCATTGCTATTATATAGAACCTTGCATTGTATTTTTGCCTTGCATCACCAACTGGCTCGATACCACACTCATAAGGCTCACTCTTAATTTTATTTGGTTTATATGGTCTTATTAAAGCCCCGACATATATCATCACAATCCCAATAGCCAGCGAAATAAGAAAAATTAAAATGATAGGAAAATAGGGGTTCATTACACACCTCTTTATTTTGTATACAATATACAGTTCATAGCACAGTGCATCATGGGTGTCAATATTAAAAGATAAAAAGTACTATTTTTTTGTAAGGATACTAAAAAACATCATTCTTAATAACAACTTTTTCAAATAAGATACAAATATAAACTCTGCCCATATAAATCACAATAATACAAGTCTCTTCAACATGGCAAAAAAACCACACAGAACAAGAATTAAAACACACCCTGCAACAATCAAATCAGAGATAAGCACAACAACCAGTAATAGAATACTTTATGACCGCTATTTAATATATCTATCCAACTCTCCTTCAAAAAGAGACAATGTTTCATTGGTATCATGCAACTTATCTTCAATCTTTTCTAATAAAGAGCTATCCTTCTCATCAACCTTGTCAGAAGCATCATCCTTCAGATCTGCGATATAACTTTTTAGTACGCTAAAATCACCATCGAGAGTTTTTGTCACATTGCTTAACAGACCTGAAACTTCACCATCTTTTAACGTACTATAAACATCTTTTAGCTGGTCATACTTGTCTACAGAAGCATTATATTTATTCAAAAGATCAATAACACCCGTATCAATCTTTGGAAGATCAAATGCACTCACAATACTAAAAAAGCTTAGCACAATAAAAGAAACAACATAAATAGGCAAAAGAGCTCTACTAAAATAATTTTTCATGATAGTTACCTCCACAATCATTTTTTTAGAAAAAACAGATGGGCTAGTTAAACAAGATATTTTAACATAGTCAACAACAAAAAGTTTGTGTCAAACCAAAGTAGAAATGTCCCTTTAAGTTTTTCATCATTTACCTGTAA
>Ga0209345_10000934_pt1 | contig 37447 bp, 27 predicted proteins | sample Cruoilmetagenom7_FD_187294 | JGI IMG/M metagenome (GOLD analysis project Ga0209345, IMG submission 187294) | Oil polluted marine microbial communities from Coal Oil Point, Santa Barbara, California, USA - Sample 7 (SPAdes) (version 2) | ecosystem: Environmental > Aquatic > Marine > Oil seeps ...
CTCCTGTAATTTTGAGTTTGCTGGCAGATTGGATTATTTTACAATTTTTACTAAACTTCGGTAAGAAACTTGCTCGTCGATAAGGCTTTGCTATCCATGGTTCTATTACTTTTGGCCACACAGCATAGGATTTAATGACAGCCTCATCTTGCCAACAACTAGGTAATACCCTTTTCCCGGAGTCTTTGTCGATTTGAACTAGTATCAATCCAGAAGAAAAAATATTACTAGATGGATCGCTGATGGTTGGAGGTGCTGTTCCATCTAACAAATAGGCACTTCTAGATTGATGACAATCGGCTAAATCTTGATTGGATGATTTTGTTCCCAATGGCCAACAAATTTTTTCATAAGCAACATTAAAAGGCTTATCTACTTTGACATGCCATTCAGCTGGTAGCATCGCTAAGACCTGTTGCAATAATGGCACGGCTGCTTGTCTACCGTTGTTGTTTTCCAATGCCGAACCATCAGCCTGTCCCAACCAAATTCCGATGGTGAATTTTTTATTGCTGGCAATCACCCATGCATCACGAGATCCATAACTTGTGCCTGTTTTATAGGCCACTGTATTATTCGTATCAACATATCTGGAACGAATTTTACCCATAGGAACTTTTGATAAAATATTCTGCACAATCCAAGCACTGCCCTCACTCATTACAGAATAATCTTTTAATTTTTTATCAACAGTTAAACGCACATCTGCTGATTTACCATGGCGTCCCAAACTGCTGAAAGTACCAACCAGTTGTTGCATGGTCACTCCACCACCGCCCAATGCCAAAGACAAATTAGGCTTGGCAGTATTGGGTAACTGCATATCAAGACCTGCGTTTTTCATGTGCGCGTAAAAAGACTCTGCTGTAATTTGGTCAAGTAACTGTACAGCCGGCATATTTAACGATCTTCCCAAAGCTTGCGAAACACTGACAGCACCATGAAAAGAACTGCTGAAATTTTTTGGACGATAACCGCTAAATGATTGCGGCACATCAAACAACAAGGATTGTGAATGAATCAAGCCTTGGTCAATTGCCATACCATAAATAAAAGGTTTCAGTGTAGAACCCGGTGAACGAATCGCTTTAATCATATCCACGTGCCCTACCCTATCTTGGCTGAGAAAGTCAGCACTACCAATATACACTCTGGTAGCCATAGTATCGTTTTCAACTAATAATAAAGCTGCAGACATTTTATCTGATTTTGCTGTAACATAATTTTTTACCAACCTTTCCAATTCTGTTTGTAAGCTGATATCAATAGTAGATTCAATGACTTGTTTGTTAGAGTGATCATTAATCAATCTTCGGGTTAACAACGGTGCAATCATCGGCCGGGTATTGTATTCCGCCCATACTTCTTCTTGTATAGCCTCATTAATAACCAGATCACTCCAAATTTTATATTTCAACAAGCGATTAAGTAATTTATTTCGCGCTTTTTCTGCACGTTCTGGATATCTATCTGGACGAAACCTTGAAGGTGATTGTGGCATAACCGCCAATAAAGCAGCTTCAGAATGACTGAGGTTGTTCGCCGTTTTACCGAAATAAGCATAACTAGCTGCCTGTACACCTTCAATCGGCCCACCAAAAGGCGCATAGTTAACGTAGTAACTCAATATTTCGTCTTTATCATAATGCCATTCCAATTGTAAAGCTCGAAACATCTGCCCAAGTTTTCCCGTCAATGTTTTTTTATGTGGTTTTAGAATTCTCGATACTTGCATGGTTAATGTTGATGCACCTGAAACCAATTCACCATGCCAAACCCATTGCCAAAATGCACGGACAACAGCTAAAGGATTGACACCAAAATGTTGATAATAATACCTATCTTCATAATTGATTAAGGCTTCCAAATACAGCGGAGAGATATCTTTCAATGCCACAGGGTAACGCCAAACACCTTGTGAATCAGGGAATGCTCTAAGCGGTTTACCATCCTTATCTACAACCACTTGAGCAAAACTGCGTTGCTTAAAGTCATCAATAGGTAAAGGAACAAACCAATCAAGAAGAAGAAATGATATGAATAAGAATAAGCAGGTAAAAATTAATTTCTTCAGCCTATTCTTATTTTTTTTGAAATTTAGCATAGAATGCTTATTCTACAATCACCATTTTACTTTCTCCCTTACCAATCGCGCGTATTTCTGGTCTATACATATCTTCTACCAATGTGGGTGGAACTGTGTACGTTCCAGGAGTGACAGCTCGGGCAAGATAGAAAAGATTATTGTCACTGTAGCTTGACAATGTCATTGCAGCGACATAACGATCATCGCGGTATTCGCTATGTTTGACTCGAGAATGAATCATCTCAGTCACTTTTTTGCCGTCAACTTTAATGTCATCAAATTTCATGCTGTGTTCTAAGTTTTGATTTTCCAACTCTAAACCTGCTGGTAATAATTCAACCAACATTGCATCAGGTAAATAGCGATATTTTTTATTTAAGTTGATTTTAATATGTACCAAAACCATATCGCCTGTTGAAAGATGTGAAATGTCTAACTTCTCGCCTTGTAAATTAAAGAACCTTCTTTCAACACTGATACCATTGCTTTCAGGTTTAGCATCAGTTAAATAGCCTTGAGTCTTAAAATCCACATACAACGGAACATTGCCATCGTTATGAATGGACAATGGTCTGTTGGCATCTTGTTCGTACCAAACCTTGATGAGATCTTCTGTTTGCTCAAATGATTCACCTTGCTCACTGATAGTGAGAGTCGCTCGCCATTTATCAGTGCTGTTTTTATTGTTTTTCAAGGCTTTTGCAACCCTAAATATAGCGCCGCGTTCTTGAGTGGACAGCCATTTGCGTGTGCGCAATTCTTCCTGTAATGGTTTTAACAATTGGAATGTAGATTTTGGTAAATCATTGGTGAGATTGCTTTGTAATCCCAATTCTACAATTTGTGATAAATCGCGAATTTTTGATCCATAATCACCGTAATAACCATACCTGTTTTCTGTCCATTTAAAATCAACCACTTTCAACCAAGCCTGTTGTGCGCGACGGTTGTCACCCATTTTCTCAAGCGCTAGAGCCAAATACGCTAATGGCAATGGACTCTTAATTTTACTGGTACCATTGTCGAATAATTTACGAATATCTTGCAAGTTGACTTGTTTGATATCGGCCAATACATAAGCGGCATAAGCTTGATAGCTTAACTTATAATAATTGACATTGCTCAGATAGCGTTTCAAATCTGAATTCAGATACGCCCTGCCCTTAACATAATATTGTAAACGCTTGATGGCTTTTGTCAGTGCCTCATTGGATATGTTATAGCCTAGACTGCGGGCTTTGAGCATAAATTCTGTCACATAAACAGTCAGCCAATACTCTTCATGGCTGTCACTGTTCCATAAACCAAAACTGCCATCATAGCGTTGCATGCCCAATAAACGGCTAATGGCACCATCAATTAGTTCTGCACGTTCTGAATATATCTTTTCCTGTTGAGCGCTTTTAAAGGAACCCAAATCAGATTTTTCAAGCAACATCAAAGGCCATGCACGTGAAGTGGTTTGCTCTAAACAACCATAAGGATATTGAATTAAATGTTGCAACTGTTCATCGGCATTCAGCACTGGCAGATTAGAAATTTTCAGTACCGATTTCAAATTAGCTTGATCAAATTTTTCAAACATCTTATTTGTTACTTTAAAGTCTTTGCCTGCATCAAGAATATCACTGGTTGATTCTACAATCGCAGGGAATGCTGGGCGCATACCGACAGACCATTGACGGTTGATGGTAAAAGCATCATCTCGATTCATGTTGGCAATCACATCAATCTGTCCTTTGCCATTGTGTAGTTGTGCGGTGATGGGCAGTTTGAATATTTTCTTTTCATTGGCTGATAATTTAACTTGTTGCTCTATGATTTTTGCTCCCAATGAATCAGATGCAATGATTTGTAAATCAAGGGTTTGTTCAGTGTTTTGAGTGTTGTGTACATCAACAGTGGCAAAAGTTTCATCACCTTTGGCTATAAATCGTGGCAAAGATGTTTCAATCACCACAGGTGCGGCAACCTTCATGCGTGTGTCTGCTCCAGCAAATTGATTATCATTAAATGCCATTGCCATTAATCGCACTTCGCCATTGAAGTATGGCATCTTAACGGTAATCTCAGCCATGCCATCGGCATCAAATTGTACTTTCTCACTAATCATAGAAATAATTTGCACATCACTAGATGGTTCGTCACCACCACGTGCCAAATCAGCATCACCACCAAATTTTTGATTGGTGTTTTTGCCATCAACCAAAGCAATGATTGAACCATACATGTCACGAATTTCTGCAATATACTGACGGGTTGCAAAAAACCAATCATGCGGTTTAGGTGTATCAAAATTACTGACATTAAGCACACCAGTATCAACCGTTGCTAAGGTCACAAAGGTAGCGGTGTTCTTTAGGTTTGTGGCTTTAATTTTTATACTAACCTCTCTATCAGGAAGCATTTTTTCAGGCGCAACTATACTAATGTCTAATTTTCTGTCATCACGGTTAATCGGCAAATGAATCACCCCAAAAGCGCGTGTGGGCAGATGTTTGCGTTTGACTTCGCCTTTTTGAATCACCATAACACTGGCATGAATATCATGTCGTTTCCAATCGGCATCAATTGGAATATTAATCATTTGCTGTGAATCCTTCATTTCGATGGTTTTTTTCCATAACAGATGATCACTTTCCACTGTTATTAAAGCTGTACCCGCATAAGGTGCAGTAATTTGTAGTTCGACTTGGCTGCCAGATTTCAAATCATCGGCTTGCCATTGTAGCTTTATTTGATCAGGACGTTCTCCATTGGCACTGTTTTGGTCATACCAACGCCAGCCAGAGAAAAACTGATAACTGGATATTAAATTTTGCGATTCATTCCTGATTTCAACACGATAATTACCATAATCCAAAGGCAGAGATAACTGAGTTTTGGTATTGTCGCTGATATTTAGCATGCTACTATACACAGGTAAATTGCGTTCACTTTGATTATAGCTCCAACCATCATCCCCCCAATGCCAATACCTTTGTGAGTTTTCACGAATCAATAAAACTTCTACATTGTTAAGGGCAATACGTTCACCTTGTTGGTTAATCGCCAATAATTCAATTTCATTGTTTGAATTAGGACTGGCATAATCACCATCCCACATAGGCCTTACACCAATAGCCATCTCATGTGGCCATACGGTTTGACTAATTTTGCGTGAAATCGGTCGACCACCTGACTCATAAACATTAACAAAACTTTTGACACGAAGCGGAAATTTCGTGTCTTTCCAATTGGGTTTTATACTTAATTCACCACTGCCATTTTCATCTAATGATTGGGAAATTGTGGTGAAATTCAAATCATAATCTTTATAATTGTTTGAACCAAAAGTGTAATCTGCATAATCCTCGAATAAAGTATTTTGCGCATTCACAGTTACGGTTGCATCAAAACGATTCTTTGCCGCTGGTGCGCCATATAAATAGTCACTTTGAACTTTGATTTTAGGTGTAGTATTTATCGCAATATTTAATGACTCATTTCCTGCTGCCAAATCCAGTTTCAATCGTTCAGGCATAAAATCTTCAACGGCAATCGGATATTGAAAAATATCATCATTGGCCAGTTTAGCGGTAAATTGCCACTCGCCTGTCATGGCATCATTGGGAATTTTAAACTGGGTTGCATAAAATGAATTTTCATCACCTTGCCAGTTAAATGTTTTAAATGTGCGGTTGTCTGGGCGTTTAACCTCTACCCTCACTGGTGTAGCTGTGACCATCTGTCCATCATCATCACGTAATAAGGCATTTATATTGACCTGCTCGCCTGGACGATACAAGTCTCTTGGCGCATAAAGAAATAATTCTTGGGTTTTATAGGCACGGTCTGATAAGGAGAATTCTGATAAATCCATTTTTGCTTGATTAATGCGAATCAAATTTGAATTCTCACCATGGGTTGCTATCAACAAATTGGCTTTCTTTAAATCATTACTGGTAAATTCTGCAAAACCAGACGCATCGCTTTTAACCGTCTCAATTATTTCACCTTTGTCATTAATAAGTGACAATTCAACATTTGGATAAACAGTGGCAGCGGGTATTTTGTGCGTAAAGACAGCCATTGACTTAGGAAACAACCGTGTATGTAGACCAATATCTGTAACAGAAAACCACGTTGATTCAACTTCATAAGGATAAGAATCACTGGAAACCATTGTCACAAAATAGATTCCTGCTTGCTGAATTGGGTTGATGTCTTTTAATGAAAGATTGTGCGTTTCAGTTGTATTATTTTTATTGTCTAAATCAAATTGACTGGTATAAACCAAATCAGCAATCTTGTTAATATTATTCAGATAATAAATGTCACGGCGATAAGGTTGACTTAAAAATTCGTGGTATTTACCCGCTTTAACACGCCAAAATTTCAAATCTACAGCATCCACATTGACAGCTTCGATGGGCAATTTATTGCTATCCTTTAGCAAAGTATTACCCTTAGATACAAAGCGTACACTTTTTTGTTTATGTGCTGTTTGAATAGATTTGCTATAACTCTTATCAATTTGCTTGCCATTTACAGCTTTCAAACTCGAATCAATTTTGATTTGGTATTTAGTGTCAGCTTGAATAAAAGGAAAATACAAAACCATGCGATTATCACTATAAATCCAATCACCATTAACACTTTGATTATCAGTAGTGACTTCAACTAATTGTGAAACATTCTGGCTTTCATCTATGGGCAAAGTTAAATTTACCTGTAATGCTGGTGCATTTTCAAACAACCCCTCAGTAATACTTAACGCTTTAAAGGTTGTTAAGCCTGAATAGCTTGTTTTCAATGCTTGTGACTCTGAATTTTGACTTGTATCCTTAGACGGTAAAGTGGTTTCGGTTGCCTTATCAGTTGCACTATCATCACAAGCAGTTAATAAGAAAATGAGTAAAATTAAAACATATTTTTTCATGTGAACAAGTCCATTAAATTTGAGTAATTATTGTAATCTACAATTATAACAAACATATGATGAATTATGATGAATTATGGCAAATCTGATTTTTGATTATTTTATGTAACATATTGCGCAATATATTGCACAAATTTAAAATTTCGACTAATATCTCAATATGGATAATCAGACAATCAACAACAGTAAATCATTTATTGGTAAACAGGCTGATGATTTAAGCAATTTGATCCGTGAACAAATTAAGCCAATTTATGAATCATTAGGCATAGTTGTTCCGGTTAAATCATGCTCTGTCATTCATTACTTAAATAAATTTGATGACCTTTCTGTGACAGATTTAGCTAAACATTTAAAGCAATCTCATCAGTTGGTCAAACAGAAATTGCCAAAACTTCATGGCCTAGGGTTAATTGAACAACGAGATGATGATAATGATAAAAGGCGTAGCACCTATCACTTAACTAAAGAAGGTAAATTACAAGCCAAGTTGCTAGATGAGAACTCACTCATTTCAGTATATCAACATTTATCAAATGAAATTGATGCAGATTTACACAAAGTACTTAACAAAGCCATTAATGGTTTAAAACAAAAAGACTTACTAACTAGATTTAATGAGAATAAAACATGAGCAATACACGAATAGATAAAACAAGGAAAATCAAAGCCTATACAGGTACAAAACTCAACGCTAAATCGTGGCTAACTGAAGCACCTTTGCGCATGTTGATGAACAACTTAGATGCAGAAGTGGCTGAATATCCTGAGGAACTAGTGGTTTATGGTGGTATCGGTCGCGCAGCACGTAACTGGGAATGTTATGACCAAATAGTTGACTCTTTGAAAAACTTAGAAGAGTACGAAACACTTCTTGTACAATCTGGAAAACCCGTTGGTGTCTTTAGAACCCACAAAGACGCTCCACGAGTCTTAATTGCTAATTCAAACTTAGTCCCACATTGGGCGAACTGGGAACATTTCAACGAGTTAGATAAAAAAGGCCTAATGATGTACGGTCAAATGACAGCTGGTTCATGGATCTATATTGGCTCTCAAGGCATTGTTCAAGGGACTTATGAAACATTTGTCGAAGCTGGTAGACAACATTTTGATGGTGACACATCTGGAAAATGGATTTTAACAGGTGGACTTGGCGGAATGGGTGGTGCTCAACCCTTAGCAGCAGCGATGGCTGGTTATTGTATGATTGCGGTTGAATGCGATGAAACCCGCATAGATTTCAGAATAAAAACAGGCTATGTAGATAAGAAAGCTTATTCGATCCAAGAAGCCATGGACATGCTTAATGAAGCTTTATCAAATGGTGATGCGATATCAATTGGTTTATTAGGCAATGCAGCTGATATATTTCCACAAATGTACGCCCAAGGCATTCGCCCTAGCCTAGTCACTGACCAAACATCAGCCCATGACCCAATTAATGGTTATTTGCCACAAAACTGGACTGTAGAAGAATGGCGCAAACAAGCCAAAGACAATCCAGTTCTAGTGGCAAAAGAATCTCGTAAATCCATGCGTATCCAAGTTCAAGCGATGTTGGATTTTCACAGTGAAGGCATTCCTACTGTCGATTATGGCAACAATATCCGTCAAGAAGCGTATAACGTAGGCCTAAAGAATGCATTTGATTTCCCTGGATTTGTACCAGCTTATGTCCGTCCTTTATTCTGTCGTGGTGTGGGACCATTCCGTTGGGTAGCATTATCTGGTGATCCAGAAGATATTTACAAAACCGATGCTAAAGTTAAAGAAATCATTGCAGATGATCCGCATTTACACAATTGGCTAGACATGGCCCGCGATCGCATTCAATTTCAAGGTTTACCAGCACGTATCTGTTGGGTTGGTTTAGGTTTGCGTGATAAATTAGGCTTAGCATTTAATGAAATGGTTCGCAATGGCGAATTATCAGCCCCAGTAGTTATCGGCCGCGACCATTTGGATTCAGGCTCTGTTGCCAGCCCCAACCGCGAAACCGAAAGTATGAAAGACGGCTCAGATGCCGTATCAGATTGGCCCTTATTAAATGCCATGCTTAATGTTGCATCAGGTGCAACTTGGGTATCATTACATCACGGAGGTGGTGTAGGCATGGGCTACTCACAACACTCAGGTATCGTTATTTGTTGTGATGGAACTAAAGAAGCCGAAGAACGCATTGGCCGCGTACTATGGAATGACCCAGCCACAGGCGTGATGCGTCATGCTGATGCAGGATATGAAATAGCTGAGAAATGTGCGAAAGAGCATGAGCTTAATTTACCGATGATTGAGGATTGATTTAATCATCAAGATTAAAGAAGGAACGCAAAGTGCGCAAAGAAAATGTAAAGTTTCGCAAAGAAAATCGCTTAGAATAAAATAACTATGGCACTATTTGAAAATATAAGAACCACAAACATAAGCCCTCATTCCTGCCTACGCAGGAATGACGGTAGACTTGATGGTGGTCAGTATGCATTCCCACGCAGAGCATGTGAACGAGAAAATATTGATACTGAACAATTATCGGAACAACTGAAACACTGCTGGTGGGCAAGCCCACCCTACAACAATGAGTGTTAAAAAAACTCATACGGGTAGTTGGCTTTAGCCAACACTTTTAACAGGTTGACTAAAGCCAACTACCCGATAGAGTTTTAAATAATGATGAGCTACATTGAGAAAAACTTTGCGAACTTTGCGTCTTCTTTGCGAACTTTGCGTTACAAAATAGATTCCCGCCTTCGCGGGAATGACGGATAATGATGAGTATTGAATATGAAAAATATAAAATTAGATAAATCAGGCTTAACGCTTAAGCAATTACGTTACATTTGGGAAAACCCTATTCACTTTGAATTGGCTGATGAAATGATGATTGGTATTAAGGCATCGCGTAAAACAGTTACAGATATTGCTGATTCTAATGAAACAGTATATGGAGTCAATACGGGTTTTGGTTTACTTGCCAGTGAAAAAATCGCACGCAAAGACTTGGATAAATTACAGCGCAACTTAGTGATTTCACATGCAACAGGTGTAGGTAATTCTATTGATAGCAACACAACTCGTTTGATTATGACGCTTAAAGCCGTGAGTTTATCACAAGGCTTTTCTGGTATTCATCCGAATACAATTAATCTATTGATTGACTTGATAAATCATGAAATCTATCCTGTTATTCCTGAAAAAGGATCAGTTGGTGCCTCAGGTGACTTAGCTCCTCTTGCACACATGAGTTTAACTATGATTGGCTTGGGAACGGCTAATTACAAAGGTGAAGTCATTGAATCATCTGAAGCTTTGAAACAAGCTGGTTTAAAACCGATTAAATTAGGGCCTAAAGAAGGCCTAGCACTTTTAAATGGTACACAAGTATCGGCGGGATTAGCGCTAAAAGGTTTGTTTTTAACTGAGAACTGTCTAAATGCGGCGGTATTATCAGGAGCTTTATCGGTGGAAGCAGCCAAGGGATCATTAAGCCCTTTTGATGAAAGAATTCATAAAGCACGTGGTCAAATTGGGCAAATAAAACTAGCCAAAATCTATACAGATTTATTAGACAATTCTGAGATAGCCAGTTCTCACGAAGATTGTGATCGTGTACAAGATCCTTATTGTTTACGTTGCCAGCCGCAAGTCATGGGTGCTATTTTAGATTCAGTAGAATACACTGCCAGTCGTTTATTAATTGAAGCCAATGCGGCTACTGATAATCCACTCATCTTTTCTGCAGAAGGTGATGTGCTTTCTGGTGGAAATTTCCATGCAGAGCCTGTTGGGCTTGTAGCTGATTTTGTGGCTATAGGTTTAGCAGATATGGCTAATATGTCAGAACGACGTATTGCCATGTTAATTGACCCACATATGTCACGTTTGCCTGCATTCTTGGTACCAGATTCAGGAGTTAATTCTGGATTTATGATTGTGCATGTGACGGCAGCGGCTTTGGCATCTGAAAATAAAACATTAGTTCACCCTGCCAGTTGTGACACCATACCAACTTCTGCCAATCAAGAAGACCATGTTTCTATGGCAACTTTTGCTGCAAGAAAATTAACAGACATTGCAGAAAATACGGCAACTATTATTGGAATAGAAATTATGTCCGCATGCCAAGGTATTGATTTCCATAAAGATTTAAAAACCTCACCACGCTTACATAAAGTTTATCAACAAGTACGTAAACAGGTTTCTTTTTTAGACAAGGACAGACTGATGACTGATGATTTGCATAATTTAAGAAACATGGTTTTAAAAGGTGACTTAAACAAGCACTTAGAAGAACTGTGCCCAAGTTTATAAAATTAAGTAAATTTGTTAAATAATATTTAATTTTTTGACAAGCTATAAAAATTAAGAATATAACTATGACCTGTTAAAGGTTTAACATTACAAAAACATAATTATGAATAATCAAAAATATCGAATCATTCACCGCTATATCGGTAATTTTTTAGCTGGAATCATGGCTGTCTATGCCATTAGTGGAATCGTTTTAATATTTCGTGACACCGATTTTTTAAAAAGTGAACACCTCATTGAAAAAACTTTAAAGCCTAATATTAGTAAAGAGAATTTAGCCAAAGCCCTTAGAGTTAGAGGCTTAAGGGATGTCAATGAAAATACCGATTCTATTACATTCTCAAATGGTAGTTACAATAAAACAACAGGGGTAGCCAATATCACTGTAATGAAGTTACCTGTAGTACTAGATAAACTCACGCATTTGCACAAGGCAAAAACAGGCGACCCATTATTTTGGTTTAATATTTTCTTTGGTGTAGCCTTATTAATGTTGGTCATAACATCCTTCTTAATGTTTAGACCCAAAACGAAAATATTCACCAAAGGACTTTATTTCTCACTTGCTGGCGTTGCTCTTATACTGTTTATGATACTTTGGAGTTGAGAAATAATATTCCCTAGTACTTCTAAGCCATAACTAAGGAACACAGAGATTTTTAGGCCAACATCCTGAATTCTTAATAGGAATTGGCCTTTACTTCACCTGGGGAAACTATTGTATCAGTATTGTGGAAATACCTATATGATCCTCTTTCAACCTATACTTTTATCATTTAACCCGTTCATAAACTGTTTCAACACCTTTGGCTTCTTCCCCTTCTGGAGTAACGTTGTAAGCAGTTATTGTTAGGTGATCATCATCGATTAATTGATACTCGGTGCGCCAGCCCCATTGTGGGATTCCAACATCAACATCGTATTTACTGAAGACGCTAAATCCTTTTTCTGTTGCTTCTCCCTTTGAAAGCAGCAAAGCGTAATTCATGTGAAAACTATCAAACCATGAGATTTCATAGGCTTTAGTCACTGTATTTTGAGTGATAGTCTCTTCACCAGTGCGAGGCTTATTTAAGATTGACCCTTTATAGGTATGACGGAGAAACTTACCACCAAGTATCAACGTAAACTCTCCAGTAACCGATGACTCATCTGCTAATTTATCTGGATCAAACCATGTTTTTACGGTGCCTTGCCATTGGCCTTTTAACTTTTGAAATAATTCATCTTGCGTCATAATTATTGCCTTTGATTTTAATTTTGCATTTAGTTCTGGTTGATTAGCTCCAGCTGAAAATATAAATGATAACATCAATAATATTGCCTGTATTTTTATTGTCATTCGAACGCTCACAGTATTTACCTTCTATATAAGACACTAAATATAACAAATAATGAGGCTTATTAACATAATCATGTTTAATTATTTTTTAGACCATTACACATATTGCAATTACTTTTAATCGATTCCGTTACTGTATTTGGTTTTGGTGTTAAAATTTCATGTTGAGTAAAAAATTGTATCTATTAATGCTAAAAATACCCATGGGATTCAAAGGCCCAAAAGGACAAATTCAAGACCTATTTTCTGAAGAACTCATTTATAAAGCCAGTCAAATTTTATTGAATGATGGGGTTTTAAAATGGCAGCACAAAGAGCAAATTGAGACGATAAATTCAATTATTCAAGATGATAAAAATATTCATAAATTAAGCATTAATTGGCCACTAAGCAAAGATGTTGATGAGCCCATAGGAAGCTGTGATTGTGAAAACAAAAAACCATGTGTACATTTGGCTACTTTAGTTATTGAGTCAAAAACACGTTTAGATCAATTACCTCCATTCACTCAACAGTTACAGGCCAGTCAGAATATTGGTGAGACTTTTTCAAATTGGATGGCAAAACAGCATCATGACCCTTATCCAAATATGGCACGCCATCGTTTGGCTTATATATTGGATTATGATAGTGAAAAAAATAGTTTTACTATTGCTTTACATAAAGCTTATATTTCAACAGAAGACCGTTATTCTTTAAAATCAAAACTAGATACTAGCTTACTCGCTAAATCGCCTTTTCCAAAATTTGTAACATTAGCTGATCAGAGAATATTACATTTATTACAACAACGATTGATCATTAAACAACATCAATTTACTCTTGAAGAAGGGCGTGATGCTGATCTTTTAAAAGAGATATTGCTTACTGATCGTTGTTTTTGGCGTGCTGTCTATCGTTCACCTTTAACCTTTGATCAAAAAGTTAGTATTATCAATCCAGGGTCAAAAAAAATCATTGATAATTATTATTTTTCTCTCAATGATAATAGTATTGCCAGTAAAACACAGGTTTATTCGCAACCGTTGAGTATCGATGTTTCCCTAAGTAAAATCATTCCGCGTTTATGTATTAATAGTTATGAAGTATTTGTGCAGGCAGCTGAAAAGCATTATTTTGAAATTGACGTTGCTAAAGTTAGTTTCATCCATAACAATCGAGAATTCACTTTCGCAGACCTTTCCACTGGGAAAATAATCCCAGAAAGTAACCTTTTAAATCAAATGGCTGGCTATTTACGCCAAATAGAACATTTAGACTCAGTCTTCGCCCACTTTGAACAAACAGTTTTGACTCAATTTCATCTTAATGACCGTTATGTTGATAATGATTTTGCTACAAATGCATGTTTATTTAGAGGATTGCAATTAGATGGTTGGCAAGTCGAAATTAATAATAACTTTAGAATGAACCAAGTTATTGCCACGGATTGGTATGCACAAGTCAAATCACATGAACAAAGCCGCTCTTCATCAAGCCTGCAAAATAATTGGTTTGATCTAGAGCTTGGTGTCACCATTGATGGCAAACCAATTAATATATTGCCTTATCTAGTGAAAGCTATTAACTCGGGAACACTCAAAGAAAACAAAGGTGAGAACTTTAGCATCAAACTATCAGATGGGAAAAATATAGGTGTAAGTAATAAGAGCCTAAAACAAATTGTCTCTACATTAACCGAATTATACGATGAAAAATCACTCAATGATGACCGCCAGTTAACGCTTCCTTCTTCACAATTAATGCGTATCAACCAATTACAAAGTTCTATAATAGAATCAACTGAAAATATAGAAAATGAAGATAGTGAAAATAGCCCAACTTTGATTTGGCAAGGGGATACTTGGCTTAAGCAAAAAGCAGAAGAATTAAATCAAGGCCTTGGTTTAACAACTGTGCCAACCCCTCAAAACTTAACAGTTGAATTGCGTGATTATCAAAAGACAGGATTTGCTTGGTTACAATTTTTAAGTCAATATAATCTTGGTGGAATTTTAGCAGATGATATGGGTTTGGGAAAAACACTTCAAGTATTAGCCCATATACTACAAGAAAAAAACTCAGGGAATCTAAAATTCCCGTGTCTCATTGTTGTGCCTACTAGCTTATTGAGTAACTGGCAATCTGAAATAAGAAAGTTTACACCAAGCCTTAGCTCTTTGGTTTTGACAGGTACTTCTAGACATAAAATTTATCCAAACATAGATCAAGTCGATATCGTTATCATTAGTTATGGCGTAATGATTAGAGATGTAAAAATATTATCCGAAATAAATTTTCATATGCACATTTTAGATGAGGCTCAGGCCATTAAAAATGCCAAAACTCGCGCAGCTAAAGTTGCGAGTACAATCAAGGCTAATCAACGCCTGTGTTTATCAGGTACACCAATCGAAAACCATTTAGGGGAATTATGGTCACTGTTTAATTTCTTGATGCCTGGTTTTTTAGGTTCACAAAAACAATTTGAACACATCTATCAGATACCGATTGAAAAGGAACAAAATCAAGACCGACAAGCTGACTTAAGCAAACGCGTTTCACCTTTCATGTTAAGAAGAACCAAATCAGAAGTCGCAAAAGAATTGCCAGAAAAAACTGAAATAGTACAAATTATCGAATTAAATGAAGCACAGGCAAATTTGTATGAAACAGTTCGCCTAACAATGAGTGACGAAATCAAGCAAGCCATGCAAAAGACGCAAGGCAACACTAATAAAATAATTATTGGCAATGCCCTACTGCGTTTACGCCAAATATGTTGCCACCCTGCTTTGTTGAAATTAGATTCAATAACCGAAGCACATGATTCTGCTAAATTAAATTGGCTAACCACAGTTTTACCTAATATGATTGAAGAAGGCAGAAAAATATTACTATTTTCTTCATTCACTAGCATGCTAGATATTATCCAAGAACACCTGAAAACATTAGGTATTGATTCTATAATGTTGACAGGAAAAACCCCCGCAACAAAACGTGGTGCTTTAATAGACCGGTTCCAAGCTGGTGAAAGCCCAGTGTTTTTGATTAGTTTAAAAGCAGGAGGAGCTGGGATTAATCTTACGACAGCAGACACTGTTATACACTTTGATCCATGGTGGAACCCTGCTGCTGAATCTCAAGCCAGTGATCGTGCACACCGAATTGGACAGGACAAAAATGTCTTTGTTTATAAACTCATCACAAAAGGTACGGTTGAACAAAAAATCCAAAAATTACAAAAACACAAAAGTGCCATTGCTCAAGGGATCTTTGATGGGCAAGGCAATATAACATCTGTACTTAATGATAGTCAGTGGCAAGAATTTTTGAAACCTATTGAATAAAATTTCCTAGAATTAAAATCGCTTTCATAAATTATGATAAGCCGCTAATAAGTTTAACGAAATCATAAGTATCAACATTGCCCGAGAATATTTGAGTGACAAAGCCGTAAACCCTATCGCAGAAACAAGTTGCAAACATTTGCCAATAATTACCCCCGGAACAATTCCAATCATTAAAGCCAACCAACGGATAATAATATTGGCTTCATGATCAATGCCATCGACAGTCATAAATCTTATTGTTGTCAGACTATCTAAGAAGATCGTCACTAATAAGATCAACCAGAAAACTGAATAAGATTTGAATGACTGTCGTACATTGTCGACTAAATGAATTTTAGAGCCCAGAATCTTCATCTTGGATTTCTTATCTCAAAGAACAAAAAGTTAATGACACTTAAGTTATTTTCATACTATTTGTTCGATTTCTTTAAGTCTAAGACTTCTTGCTCTTGTTCGCGAGTCAATTCATGAATAGAGTTAATATAACAAGTCAAGTTAACCGGGGTAGTGCTTACGATAACAGCATCAAATTTGGCACTTAGGCTATTATTCATACTCTGTTTTAAAGCGATCGACGGAGCAATTGACAAGTCATTACAAATATTTTTAAAAGTTATGAGGTATTGTTTTTTATGAAAACTAGATAAAATCAAATGTTTACTATCTAACTCCTTCCAGTTTTGCATTTTAAAAGTTCTCACCCTATTCAATGATTTTAGCTGATTCTCAACTATATAAGCATCGTAAATTTTCAAACGACTATTACCTGATTTGTTTGATGTTGCACACGCAGTTATCAAACTTAAAGAGATTATTATTAATATTATTTTTTTCATTGTTATTCTCCTTTATTAGTAGAATAGTATTATGGCTTATCTTTCCTGACTAATATATGAACAGAATCATTTATTCAAAACTACTAACAAATATATCTCTTGAATTAATGCTAATTGCTGAATTATCATCACGCACAAATCTAAAAAACTCTTGTTGACTATTCGTCGCTGCATCTTTCAAAATATACCCCAATACATAAACTTTACCAACATTCATTGATGGTGGAATCCAAAATAAAGTATATTCTGTTTTGGCTCCAAAAGATGAATCATGAGTAACTGCAGCGGCAGGAGGGTTTGTTGAGTTTGCACCATTACAATCATGAACAATATTGTTTTCAGGAACGAATGTACCTACATTGGATCCATTTTCATCTACAACTGTAAATAGTATTCCAATAAAAGCCTCAGGACCAGTAATTATCAACTCAATTACATCAGAACTGTAATAAAAGGAATTAGGAGTAACACTGTATTGTCCATTATTTTTATTTTTGTACCTTTGATCCATTGCCCCTCCCAAACTAACATAATCTTTATCAATCAAACAGGTACCAGCACCAGAACCATGTGCTTCAACTTGGGGCATACAAAATAATATGGTGACAAAAAATGTAACAATTATAACAATAGGTTTCAACATGGTATTGAGGTTACAACTAATAATGTTAAGAATATGTAAAATTTAATTATATCATTAAACTAAACTAAAAAATCACCAACTACTTCACAAAATATCAACTCAACACAAGTTACCCTTAATCTCTATTAAACATACTATCACTATAAAAAGAGCTATTATTATGGAGAAAAACAAACAGTCAACTACAATTTCAAGACGAAATTTTATAGGAGTAGCTACAGCAGGAGTCACAGGAACTGCAGCTTTATCTCTTTCACTCCCTCAACAAACAAGTGCCAGTTCTCCCGTCTTTAGTGCTTTGCAGCCATTAAAACCTGGCCCATTTGTTACTACAGGTCTACCTACAGCCCCTCCATTAGCTGCTTTAGTATTAAACAAAGCAGGTTTTGGGCCAAGACCTGGAGACATAGATGCTTTTAACACATTACCAGGTATAGATGATACTCAACGCCTAACAGCTTGGGTTGAAGAACAATTAAATCCAACATCGGACCCAGAAGTAGAAGCTAGAATAGCACCTTATTTGGCCAATGGACAAGCCTATGACACCATAAACAAATCAGCTAACCAATTATGGGGTGAGCATGTGTTATTTGATGGAACTGATTCTTACTTAGTCAATAATCGCCCACGATGGCAAATGGAAAGACTGATCATATTACGTGGAATTTATGGAAAATGGCAATTTCGTGAATTAATGAATGATTTTTGGTTCAATCACTTCAATGTAAAAGGAAATCAAAGCCCTACTCGAAGCATGTTGCCACATTATGACCGAGAAATCCGCAGCCGAGTTTTTGGAAATTTTTATGACATGTTAGAAGCCAATTCTCGTACGGCAAGTATGTTGTTTTACCTTGATAATTATAGAAATTCTTGGCCGAATCCCAATGAAAACTATGCAAGAGAAGTCCTAGAGCTCCACACGCTTGGCGCTATTGAAAATTATTATGGAACGGTAGATCCAAATTCTCTAGGTGATAATATTAAAGGAGATAGAACAGGATATACTGAAATTGATGTTTTTCAATTTGCGCGTGCTCTAACAGGTTGGAGTATTGCAGATGGGACTGGTGGTACGCCTAATACTGGAGAGTTTCACTTTAGAGTTGACGATCATTATGATGAACATGCCAATGAACCAATCAATGTTATGGACATTAGCATTGCTAATAACCGTGGTGTTGATGCTCATCAAGATGTCACGGATATTTTGCGGTATTTGGCAGATCATTATGGTACAGCTCGATTCATTTCATGGAAATTATGTACACGACTAGTTGGAGACAACCCTCCAGAATCATTGGTCGCCAGTACCGCAGAAGAATTTTACAATAGATCAAATGATTCAGATCAACTCAAAGAAGTTTACCGCCATATATTGTTATCTAGCGAATTCCAAACCACTTGGGGAGCCAAAGTTAAACGTCCTTTAGAAAACATCATCTCTGCCATGCGTGCCGCTGATGTCGATATAGACTTTAGAAATGATCATAGCCCAAGTGATAGTGTCTATGGTCGATTAGCAGTTACGGGACAAGAGCCATATGATAATGACACCCCAACTGGGTTCCCTGATGAAAAAGCTTTGTGGTCAGGATCAGGGCCTTTAGTTTTGTCATGGAAGACCATCACCTATTTTTTAAATCGAAGTGGTGAAACCTATGATGACACAGACACTGGCGAAATCAATCGGATTCGATACTGCAATATTGCTGAACAAGCCAATCTAGAAATCCCTGATACAGCCAGCCGTACTCCAACGCAATTGGTGGATATGTGGATGATTCGCCTTCGAGGTTATGCTTATGATGCAATTACACGAGCACGATTAATTAATTTTGTAGTTAGTAAAAGCGGGCTAACAGCTATCCAAGCATTTGATGCAAACGTCAGCAACAATACAGATGCCTATAGTTTGTATCAAAGAGTGAATTATACTTTGGTTGGTTTAATTCTTATGTCACCCGATGCAATTCGTAGATAAGGAGAAGAAAATGACAAAATATAACAGAAGAAAATTTTTAAAAGGCCTTAGTGCTTCAAGCATTGCAGCAGCGGCAGCCACTACACCTGGCGTTTCTTTTGCAGCGGGCTCAAGCAACAATTATTCAGACAACATTCTTATCTTTGTTTTCTTACGCGGAGGCATGGATGGCTTAAGTTTACTTACTCCGATGGATGGACATCCCGATCGCGGCCACTACGAAGCATTGCGATCCAATGGCACCATGATACCAAGCAACCAACTGCTCTCAATTGGAGAAGGATTTGGGCTACACCCAGCTGCTGCTCCCTTAAGAGATTTATATCAGCAAAATGATTTGGCCATTGTTCGTGCCTGTGGTTTACCTGATTATGAAGTCAATAGAAGCCACTTTGAAGCTGAAAGATATGCAGAATTGGGGACACCTGGAAACCGGTTTACTCCAACAGGCTGGCTAACAAGACACTTACAAACTGCAACAAATTATCCAACATCAATCCCATTGCCTGTCGTAGCTACAGAATACAATGTAACGTTTTCATTATTAAGAGAGCCAACAGCTGTGACTTTAAGGTATCCTAGCGGATTTGACTTTGATACAACAACAAGTAGCAACTTTAATGATGATCAAGAGCAAGCACTTGCTGATATTTATGCAGCGGGCAGCAGTGAACTTGATGCCGCAGGCCAACAAGCAATGGCTGCCGTAGAAATTGTTGAACAAGTTGACTTTGATGAATTGCCATCAAATGGAGCCCAATACCCATTACGAGTTGGTAGCACATCTAGACTAACCAGTTTTGGTGATAAAATGCAAATTCTTGCCCAGTTAATTAAACAAGGTACCGGTTTACGGATTGGACAAGCAGATCGAGGTGGTTGGGACACGCACAGCGATCAAAACAACTTAATTGTCGGCGATGGGTTTCATGAAAATATACGCGATGTTTCCGAATCTCTTAAAGCCTTTTTTACCGATTTGGATACCAATACTGGTGATGGTGATACATGGGCTGATAGAACTACTGTTTTGGTCTACAGTGAATTTGGTCGAAGAGCCTTTGATAACAGTGATGCAGGAACGGATCATGGTTGGGCGAATACATCATTGGTTCTCGGCGGTGGGGTCAATGGAGGAAAACAGTATGGACAATGGCCTGGTTTAGCACCAGATAATTTGTTTCAAGGAGCTGATTTACGTGGAACAGTTGACTACAGAAGTGTTTGGAGTGAAATTTTACTCAAACGTCTACACAACAACCAAATTCATCAAATTTTTCCTGGATTTACTGAAGCCGAATATAAACCGCTTGGTATTGTATCGGGATCTGCATTGCATCCTGATTTCAATAATGATCCCGAGCTTTTATTTAAAGGTGGATTCGAGTAATTATTTTGAAGCCTTTAAACGATTAATTAGTTTTTGGCATTGTTCTGCTTGAGCTTTTAAATTCGGTAAGTTTAACAATGCTTTGTGCATGAGCTCGTAAGCTTTTACTAAATTTTTATCTCCTGGGTAGTCTTTATGTAAACCATTAACTAATTTTATAACCGATTGAGAATCCCCTTTTTGGCTGCATATTTTTGCAAGCTTAATTCGCTGATCAATGGTCACTAGTTTAAACTGTGGATTCACCTTTAAGATTCGTTTATAATTCAACGAAATGGTATCTTCACGGTTAATTGTTACCAAGTTATCAAGGTATTTTGGTGCGAAAATATTAAGTTGCTCGATACTTCTTGTTGCTAACAAAAGTTCAAAATAATCAGACTTTATTTTATTATCTTCTGGATAAGTTTTAGTGAGTTCTGAATACAATTTAATGCCTTCATCAAATTCACCTTCCTTTAACAGAATATCAATATGAGAAAGGTTCTTTTGTAACACTGATCTTTGGGGTTTATCGCTTCCATGTATAGTACTACTTTCAAAGGATAATTCATCTTGGAATTGATAAATCATATATCCCATGATATGAAATATCACAATTATATAATAGTTGGTTACCATAGACTGCAAGGATAAAGAGACAATGGAAAAATCAGCAGGGATAAACTGGCTAATAACACCAATTGAACCAGACATAATCATAATAAACGCCAACAACAAGCCATAAGGCAAACCAATTGAACTCATCAGATTTAACATTTTAAGCGGATTCAATGCCTCTAAAATATTTTCCGTCATTGCGAAATTAATCATCATCGCTGGGAACCCAGCAATTAAGATGATTGCAACTATACTAGCTAACATACTACCTAAAAAATACCCAGTTACCCAAATAACAGACGAAACAGCAATAACCATAAAGATAACTTGTAGCGCCAATCCAAATCCGCCACCATAGGCATCCGTTACATCAGGTGCTTTCATGACTCCGTGTGAAGTATTATCAAGACAACTAAAACTGTACTTTAGCAAAGCACTCGTCAAAAGCAGGTTTATAAGTAATTTAAATGGCATATACATAGAAATTGCCGTTAATACCGATAAGCCAACTATCAATAAAATTGAATCAAAATTCATTGGGTATTGGAAGCTTTCTTGAAGCCTACGCCAAAACGGCAACACATTGTTGCTGACTCCCAAACTTTTAACTTCATTTCGACAAACAAAACAAATACCTTCGCTGGTGCGATTCGTTTCATTAATACAGTCATTACAATTTTTAGTATGGCAGGTTGTGCATTCATGTGTTGCAGGAATTAACGGGTGGTATTTGCAATATTCCATTAACTTTGCGCCTGTAATAATTGTGTTGCCAAATCATCGTAATGTTGTTTTTTGTCTGAATTATTAAGCTTTCCAAAAACTACCGAAAGTTTCCTAGCAAACATACCTAATGATGGGTGTTTAATACTTAACGCATTTAACTGTTTAAAAATTTTCTCAGCAGTTTCACAATGATTTTTAGTCGATAAATTCCATCCAAATTTATATAAATCATCAATACTTATCGCTTCCTGAATATCTGCATTGTCCTCCCAAATTCTTACCACTTTGTCTATTTCAAAAAGCTCTAATCTAGTCATTTTAATCAGATCGTCCATTGCTGATGTGTAATTCGGATCGTTAAGAACTTTCAATAAATTAAATCGCAAAATGGCTCTATCAAAAGTCATTCCATGTTCTTTTATAACAGCGTCAATACCATTCACTGCTGAACCAAACCTAGATTTAGAAATGTTATCGTAGACCTTTGCTAAGTCTTTTTGTACTTTGGGAGAGTCCTGATCTTCTTCAATGTACTCTTCGTTCATCACTTCTGGCTGAAAAAAGTAAGTCAAAGCCATCAAAATACCACCTGCAATAAAACCACCTGCATGCGCCATAAATCCGATACTTGCGCCAGTATCACTAAAGAAAGAATAAACTTCTTTACCAATATAAAAAGGCAATATCAATAAGGCTGGTGCCCGAAAATATCCCACAAAGATAAAAAACCAGTAAAAAAACTCAATCTTCTTGAATCTAAACACACCAAGGTACATTGCCATGACTCCAGAAATTGCACCGGATGCACCTAATCCAGGAATTGTACTGGACATGTCTGCTAAAGAATATAAAAGGCCACCAGCAACACCTGTTGCCAAGTAATACAATAAAAATCGCAGATGACCAATAGCTGCTTCTACTGCAAAACCACAAATTATGAGGAAAAACATATTCCCTAACAAATGCATGACACTTCCATGAAGAAATTGAGCAGTAAATAAAGTTACCACACTCATTTTGGCAGGAGTCAACCCATAGGCAGTTGAACTGACAGATTGGATTTTGTTATTAATCTCCATTCTTGAGATAGCCCATTTATCCAGAAAGTTAAGAGTAAATAAATTATATGAATTAGCATCCAAATGGTTATAAAAACCCTCATCAGAAATAATATTGGAGATTAACCAATAATCACTTTGTGGATTTTGTCTATTATCATATAACTCTTGGTCCTGTTCTAATCGTTGAATTTCATCATTTGCTTGTAAATATTCACGGTATACAGGCCATTCCTTCTCTAAAAAATTGAGTTGCTTATAACTAATCATGGCTTCATAAACTTTACCATCATCACCGAATTGATAGCCGAAGAATATTATTGTGTTGAGAACAACAATTGTAAATAGCACAATGGGCGCATGCTTCCAATCAAAACGTTTTTCTGTTGGGATGATTAACATATTTTAACTTATTCCGTTGTCGTTGTTTCTTCACCAATGAGAGCTGCATTCATTGCATGCCAACAGAGAGTAGCTGATTTAATTCTGGCAGGAAAGTTTTTCACACCTGCCAAAGCATTAACGCCTTCCAATGATTCAATAGAATCAACACCCCCTTTTCTATCCATCAATAAACAGAAGTCTTTGAACAATGCTTGTGCTTGTTCGATGGTTTTTCCTTCAATAAACTCAGTCATTATTGATGCAGAAGCCGTTGAGATAGCACAGCTTTCCCCATCAAAGTGGATTTTTTCTATGACGCCATCCTTGACAGTGATAAAGACAAATACTTGATCTCCACAAATGGCATTGAGCCCTTCTGATTTGTGAGTATAGCTCTCAGGAGTCTGATAGTTTCTAGGGTTGCGGTTATGTTCAAGAATAGTTTCTTTGTAAAGTTGTTTGATGTCCATAGATGTCAAAGTCATTCCAGCATGGCTGATATTCAATTGCGTCTCATTATACTGTAAAGGGAGTTATTGAATGTTATAAATCATGAATTTCTTTAATGAATGAATTGTTGTGGTATAAAACGATAATGACCCGTTATTTTATAGTCAAATAACATGTCTTCTTTTTTGGGGCCCAAACCAATATTGTGAATAATATAAGGGTTACCCGTTATTTCATTAATTCTATCGGTTACAATTCCAATATGGGGCAAATTACCAGAAATCATCCATGTCACCAAATCACCAGATTTATAATCCTTTGGATCTCTTGTAATTATTAATTGTTTGCCATGACGTTTAAAAAAAGTTTGCAGGTTAGGAACGCGTCTGTGGTCAATATTGCTGTCTGTTTTATTAAGCCCCCAAATTCTTTTTGATGGATACTGCTGAAAATTAGCCTTCATATCTTCATGAACCAGTTTTTGTAAATCAGTGCCAATGGCTCTATATGAACGTATAACAACATCTGTACAAACGCCAATATTGTCAGGAACATCACCATTTGGATAAGCAATTGAACGATAAGCACCATTATACACAACATGATGTGTTGTTCTTTCAAAAGCCGCCTTAATAAAATCACTCTCAAAATCATCTGCAATCACATTAATTGAAGCTAAAGAAATAAAAATAAAAAATAGGGTTTTCATATTAATTGTGACCAAAAAAACAGGGCTAAGTTTCAACTTCATCGGGATCAAAGCGGCAAAATAAAACAGCTGACTCCTCTGATGCGGGCCAAAAGACAATACCAAACGGTTTAGATTCTAATAAAATTCCTGCCTCTTCAACACCCCATTGTTTCATTTCTTCATGTGTTTCAACAATAGCATGAACTATTCCAGGCTTCTTGCCATTCTCTATCACCACTCTATCAAAAAGTTCGACTATTTCGCCAGATTTATACTGCATTATTCATTTACCATATATATTGTAACTTTCTGGTTTAGTAAACCCGATTAGTTGTAAATTATTGACCTTCGCCACTTCAACACTCAATGATGAAGGAGCACCAATAGCCGCTAAAACTGTCACACCGGCCATTAAAGATTTATGAACTAACTCAAATGAAATTCTTCCACTTAATAGAACAATGTTTTCAGATAAGGGTAACAAATCAAGTTGTAAGGCTGCACCTATTAATTTATCCAACGCATTATGCCTTCCGATGTCTTCCCTAACTATGATTAACTCACCATTCAAATCAAATAAAGCGCTGGCATGAATTCCACCTGTTTTAGTAAAGGCTTGTTGGTGCTGATTAAGTTTTCCAGGTAATGATTGAATAATCTCTGATGATATTTTATTATCTGATTTTAATATTTTGGGATATTTAAAAGTTAACAATTCATCGAATTCTGTTTTGCCACAGACACCACAACTCGCATGTACCATACCTTGCCTTTTATTGAGGAATTTTTCGAAATCAATTGTGTGATCCAAAATCACTTCTGCTATTAAACCTAATTCATTATCAAAAGTACTAATTTCTATAATATCATTAGCACAATTGATTATATTCTCAGTAAATAAATATCCATAAATTAAATCTTCAATATCATCAGGGCTACACATTGTAATCACCAAGGTCTTAAGATCATTGATGTAATGTGCCAGTCTTATTTCTAAAGGTTGTTCTACAGCAATAAAATCAGTTTTATTCTGTATGCCATTTTCTACTGATTTTAGAATTTCTGTTTCTAGTATTTTATTGAGAGACAAACCTTATTCCTGTATAATATTTCAAAATATTCATCACTCATCTTAAAATTACTCATAACTAATGTCAAAAAATTTATCTGAATTATCCGCTAGACAAGGTTTAAAAAACAACTTGTTTGAAAACTTAGCCAAAACAGATGTTAACAAAAAAAATATCGCAAAGGAATTTTTGATTGGCAGTGCTTCAGTTACTGGAACAATGAGTTTTTATGATTTTCTTAAAGACGAAAACAAAAATAAAAAAGTCTATGTATGCAATGGTTCTGCCTGCTTATGTGCGGGCACGCAAGGGAAATTAACAACACAACTGACAAAGTATTATGATGAAGATGAAATTGGTCATATGACTTGTTTGGGGCGTTGTCATGAAAATAGCGCCTTTCACATTAATGGCAATAATTACTCAGCTTTATCAAACAAACAGATTGATGATGTCATTAATAACAATCCATTAAACCTAGGCAATGACCATTACCAATCTGATAGTATTGGAATAAAAGTTTTAACAAATACAACATTAACTGCACAACTAATCATACAAGCTTTTCAGAAGATAACATCACAAGATAAATTACAGACACTAAATGAAATAAAAAACTCTCTATTACGTGGGCGCGGAGGCGCTGGATTTCCAATTGGCTTCAAACTCGAATCTGCCATGAACACAGAATCGGAGCAAAAATACATCATTTGTAATGCAGACGAAGGAGATCCAGGTGCTTATTCAGATCGCTATTTACTTGAACAACAGCCCTATTCTGTGCTCTTTGGTATCATGGTTTCTGCTTATATAGTTGGAGCCCAATATGGCGTTTTGTATATTCGAGCAGAATACCCTGAATCTATCACAATTATTGACGAGTCTATTAAATCACTCAACCCATTAATGGAAAACATAGATTTCGATTTCCAGTTCAAAATCATTAGCGCCCAAGGCGCTTATATCTGTGGTGAAGAAACCGCGCTCATCAATTCGATAGAAGGCCAACGCCCTGAAGTTCGAACGCGCCCACCTTTTCCGACACAACAAGGTTTATTTAACAAGCCAACCGTAGTCAATAATGTTGAAACCCTAGCGAGTATTTATCCCATCGTGACAAAGGGTGGTAACTTTTATGCTGCTATGGGAACGGATAAATCAAAAGGCACTAAACTTGTATCACTGGATTCTTTCTTTAACAAACCCGGTATTTACGAAGTAACAATGGGAACACCGTTAATTAATGTGTTTGAAAAACTTGGTGGTGGTTTCAAGTCAGCTATAAAAGCTGTGCATATTGGTGGCCCATTAGGTGGTATTGTGCCTGTAGAGAAATTCAAAGAGCTAAGCATAGACTTCGAATCATTTGCCCAACAGGGTTTTTTATTAGGCCATGCATCAGTTGTCTGCATACCTGAAAGTTTTCGTATGATTGATTATCTACAACACCTGTTTACGTTTGCTGCTTATGAAAGCTGCGGCAAATGTTTCCCATGCCGATTAGGCACAAAACGTGGTGAAGAGTTATTTACTAATACCATTAAACTTGGTAAAAAAATTGATAGAGAGCTATTAGATGATTTATTGGATACACTAGAACAAGGATCCTTATGCGCCCACGGTGGTGGTATTCCGTTACCTATTAAAAATGCATTAGAGTATTTTGCAGATGAACTGAAAGAGTTTATTGTTTAAGCTTTTGTAACACAGAGGCTTTTGAATCAAATGCTTTAATTATTTGTGACTATCACTATGAAAAGGATAAAAAATTCTTATACCCAGTTAAGCGGTAAAAAACCGCTCTTTTTTTATCCGTCTTAAACTGTTAATTATACACTTATCTATAATCCCTTTTCTCTGTCGGATAGGGCAAGAGAACTTTGGTCAAACTGTAATTGCATTGGTAAACCTTCAGCATTCCAAGCACCTACATGAATGTGCGGATTTCTGCTGTACCCATTGTTACCAACCTTAGCTACTGGATCCCCTCTTTCAACCGCGTCACCCTCTTTAACCATAATGCCTCGCACATGGGCTAACAATATAAAGTTTCCGTCTCTGGTCCTAAAGGTTATTGAGCTAGCACGCCCTGGCGTCATGACCCCAGGTTCGTTTGTCACTGAGTTTATATGGGTTTTTGATACCGTGCAATCGCATGGAGCCAAAACCTCCTTTTTAAAACCGAACCAATCTTCGTTTCTGAAACCTTTGTCGCTATAAGTCCTTTGAAACAGCCTTTTCTCATCTTCATACCAACCACCTATAACGCAGTCTGTCCCTAGGGCATCGCCGACATATTTGAACTGTCCATCCCAATGTTCAGTACAAGAAAAACTTTCCTTGTGAATGGAGTGAATTTTTAGCGTATCATTAGCAAAAGTCTGATTTGAGAATTGCAAAACAATGCAAATTGCTAGATTTTTAATTATCATCTTGCTTGTCCTTCAGTGTATAAAAACTTGTTAATAGTGCATTCGTGCACATTATTACTTGTAATTTGGCCATTTTATCTTCAAATTTAGTGAATATTCATTCTATCACAGTGTAATTGAAATTAATAATTAACAACATCATCCTGAACCATCATGATCTTCATGGTAAAAAAGCTTTTGATCATTTCTTTTCCCTGCGACACTGCTCCTCCGCGAGAAAATTAGTCAACATCAATCTACTTCCCAAAAATGATGGTTAATTTCTGAATATTGCATTACTTTTATTCCATCATTAACAAACAATAATTCAATCATGCCTTTTGTTTGCGTATCAAAAAATTCTATTCCTTTATCCAAATATTGTTTTTTTATTTTAGGATGAGGATGATTAAATTGATTGGCAAAACCTGATGAATTGATAGCAATGTTAGGATTAACAAGACCAATAAACTCTTGACTGGATGATGTTCTACTTCCATGATGAGGGACAAGCATGACATCACTTTTAATTTCATCAGTTAAATGATGCGTTAACCGATATTCTATTGGGTCTTCAATGTCTCCAGTTAATAGTAATGAACCATTCTGACTTATAACTCTGATAACACATGATGAATTGTTTCCTAAATAAGGATTTATATTAAAAGGACTTAGCACTTTAAATTCAACACCATCCCATTTCCAATCTAAGTCTTTATCACACTGGTTGTAATCTCCAAAAACATCATAAACCTGCATATCTCGATACCTCTCTATCAGTTCATCTTTACCACCTGCATGATCATTATCTTTGTGAGATAAAATCAATTTATCGACATCATTTACGCCGATATTTTGTAAATAGGGAATGATAACAGTAGAAGCTAAACTAAAGCCGGTATCATATTTCGCCCCTGTGTCATAAACCAATATATGTTCTTTTGTTTGGATAATAATGGACAAACCTTGCCCTACATCTAGTACATTTACTTGAAATTGATTGTCTTCTAAGTGATTTGATTTCTTTAAGAATAGTGGAAATAACAGTATTAATACAAGGTACTTCCAACGAAACAGTCTTGGTAATAACAAAATAGCTGTCACGATTACCAATGAACTTATTGCTAAGTAATCAACTCCTATTATTGGTACACTTAAATAATTATATTCCTGAAGTGAGTCAAGTATAAAAAAAAGATATTTTGCTAATTTTTCGACAAAAGAAAACAAAAACACAGAAACACTTTCTGAAATTAAATGAACAAAAAATGACAAAAACATTAACGGAATTAGTAGTAATGAAGCTAATGGTAATACTAATAAATTTGCGATTGGTGTTAGAAAATTTACTTTGCCAAATATAATAACCATCAAAGGCATAAGGCCAATTAGTATAATGAATTGCGCTTTTATGAAGGCAACAAACTTGTTATCGCTGAATTTTCTACCCGTAAAAGCAAACATCAAAACCGCTACAGCACCAAAAGAAAACCAGAAGCCAACATCAAGCACACTAAATGGATCAATTAATAAGACAATTAACAAAGCTATTGACCATGCTTGCCATCGGTTTATACTCATTTTCAACACATAGGCCAAAGCAAATGTAGTAACCATTATTAATGCTCTGATTGTAGGTATAGAGAAACCTGCCAACAAGGCATATATTAATGAAAAACTTATTGCGAAAGCAGCCTCATACGTAAAACGATTATATGTTTCTAATGTGAAAATAAAAAATAACAATCGTCCAAATAATACACCTATAAATGCTATTAAACCTATGTGAAGTCCCGAAATGGCTATTAGGTGTGCTGTTCCTGTATCTTGGAATAATTGAGAATCTTCATAACTAATTTGGCTTTTATCACCAATAGTTAAAGCTTTGATTAAGGATTGCACTCTTTTGGATGAAAACTTTGCTTCAAGAAACTCTGAAAAATCAGCTCTTATATTATTGATTAATGATTTAGTATCACCCGATTGTTTATTAATGAGTTTTGCTGTTTTTACAGTTGCAGTTGCATCAAAACTCTGTCGAAATAACCATTTACTATAATCAAAAGATCCTGGATTTTTATATCCATGAATTGGCTTTAACTTTAAATCAAACTGCCATACTTGACCAGCTTTTACAATTTTTTCAGTATTGTACCAATTAACCAGTATTTTCTTTTGATGATAATCTGTTTCTATTTCTTCTATGTCAAAAGAGAACTTTATTTTTCCATTTTTACTTATTGGTAAATTAGACACTTTACCAACTACAGTTATAGCTTCTTCTGGAATATAGGATAATTGGCGTGTTTTAGCATTAGTAGCAAATCCTATAACATAAATCAAACCTAAACAAAAACCTAGAATAATAATTGATATTTTTTTAAACTGACTACGGACAGCATACAAGCTAATACACGATAAAATTGATATAGAAACCAACCAAATAAATTTTATTTCAGAAAGAAATAATAACTGACTGGCACCAATTAAGAAGCTGAGTGTAAATGTTAATAACATAGACAAATCCTTTGTCCTTCATGAACTACTGTAGGACTAATTGACCTCCAGTTAATTCATAAGTCTTACTCATTTTGTTAGCTAAAGATTTATCATGAGTCACTACAATCATACCATTATTTTGCTGTATTGTAAGATCAAGCATTAAATCCATCACAGTAGTAGCTGTAGCTTCGTCTAGATTGCCTGTCGGCTCATCAGCCAGCATACAAGCAGGATTGGTCACTAGGGCACGTGCAATGGCTGCTCTTTGCCTTTCACCACCAGACATTTGCCCTGGCCTATGTTCTACTCTGTCTGATAAACCAACCTTATCTAATAAATCAATGGCTTTTTGCTTAGCTACAGTTTTGTTTACTTTTGCGATTAATAGCGGCATCATTACATTTTCTAAGGCTGAAAATTCTGGAAGTAAATGATGAAATTGATACACAAAGCCTAAATGTTGATTCCGTAATAATCCTAAGCGTTTAGCACTAACACTTGAAACATCAGTTCCTTTAATTAATACTTTTCCCGATGTTGGCTTATCAAGCCCGCCAAGTAATTGTAACAACGTACTCTTCCCAGCACCTGATGCACCCATAATTGCAATATTTTCACCATGAGTAATTTCAAAATTAATTTTATCTAATACTGGAATGGTTGTTTCGCCATCTTTGAATATTTGGCTAATATTTTCGCATTGAATGATTATATTACTCATAACGAAGTGCCTCTGCTGGTTGTATTCTACTGGCACGCCAGGCAGGATAAATAGTGGCTAATATAGAAAGGCCAAATGCGACAACAACAATTGCTACAACATCAGCTTGATGTACATCAGCAGTAATATCGCTGATGTAATAAACATCAGAAGACATAAAATCAACTTTAAAATAACCTTCAAGCCAAGAAATAATAGTACTGACATTAAACGATATAATCAAACCAAGTATCGTTCCAATTATAGTACCAATCGCACCAATAACTGTACCTGATATCATAAATATATTCATGACTTGCCCACCTGACAAGCCTAAAGTTCTTAGAATAGCAATATCACTGTTTTTTTCTGTTACTAACATAACCATCGTTGACAATATGTTGAAGGCTGCCACAGCAACAATCATTGATAATATAATAAACATAACTATGCGTTCTTGTTGAGTTGCCTGATAAAAATTTGAATTTTCTTGAGTCCAATCACGTACTTTAAAAAAACCTCCTAATTTATCAGTTAGTTGATAGGCAATTCTTGGCGCTTCCATTAAGTCTACAGTTTTTATTCTTATACCTTCAATTCCTCCATTGGTTTTTTCTAATTTTTGCGCATCAGTTAAATGAATTAATGCAAGCTTGGAGTCATATTCATAGGCACCCATTTCAAAAATTCCTACCACAGTAAATCTTTTCATTCTTGGTAAAACACCAACTGCTGTTGTTTTAAATTGTGGAATATAAACAGTTATTTTTTCATTAGGGCCAACTCCTAACTTAGCCGCCAAATCAACACCTATGACAATGTTATATTCACCTGGTTTCAAGTCATCAATTGAGCCATATTTCATCTTAGTTTCAAATTGAGTAACATTCTTTTCATATTGTGGGTCAATACCCTGTATCAATCCACCAGTTGTACGATAACCTTGCATCATCGCTTCAGAACTAACAAAGGGTGCAGCACTAACTACTCCTTGTGTTTTTTGCGCAATGTTTAATGCTTCTTGCCAGTCTTGAATGTATTCATTTCCATAAGATGAGATAGTGGCATGTGCAACTGAACCTAACATGCGTTCTTTAAGTTCTTTATCAAATCCATTCATTACAGAAATGACAACGATAACCGTCATTACACCAATTGCAATTCCTGCCATTGAAATTAATGAAATAAATGATATAAAGTGATTTTTTCTTTTGGCTCTCGTATATCTTAAGCCTATAAATAAAGGTAAGTTCATGTATTATTAACAGTTCACATCTAATAAAATTTCATATTCTAAAAAATCAATTTTAAATTGACTAAGAATAGAAACATATTCTGGTAAATTTATGCAGATTGTTTGGGAAGTGCTGCACCCAATACGTGTTCTAAGAATCTAATATTTGGAATTTCCGACATCTCATCTTGAATTGTAACTCTTGAAGCAATTGCATTACTATCTGCTTGCTGCACTTCATGAACTTGAAGATCACCTTGGGTTACTAATTGTAATCTTGGAACACCGTGTACAATCATCGCAAAATAAGGAAGTACATCAACATCTCCAAGCGCTTTAATAACAGCAACTCGTCCAGAATGATCCCTTGTTGATTTTATACCTGTAACCAATGTTTCATAACATATAACAGGAACATCATAACCACGCCAATTAAAATTCCCAAAAAGCCAATTAGGTGAATCATCAATATTTGTTAAATCTTTGTAGGAGACAACCTCAGCAATAATTGCATTGGGTAATAGTACTCTTTTATCTTTTGCTACTGGAATCATAATTCCACGAATTTCATTTGCCATTTCAAAACTCCTCTTTAGAGATTTCTCATTATATATTTTGCCATTTCAGAGGGAATACCACTAAAATTCACATCAATTTGATTTTTAACTCCTGAGATAATTGTTGATAATACACAACTTGACTCGGCTTGAGTTATAACTTTGTTCCCTCTTTTATTTATTTGTCTAGCAGCTTTAATACCATCAGTAGACATTCCACTGAATACTGCCATGTTTAATCCTTTAAAGTTTTTCAACAATCTATCACAACATTCATCAATACAAGGTGTAAAAGGAAAACTATCTGTTCTTTCTTCAATAGTAATGGTACCTTTTAAATCAATTTTTACATATTCATCTGTAGGGTAAATATAACAATCATGTGCTTTTATTTTCATTCCAGAAGTTAATAATTTTACTTTATATTGACTATTTTTATCTAATTGTTTTATAAAAGTATCTTGAGGCTCTTTATCAATATGCTGTACAACAATAAATAACAGGCCCTCACTTCCGTCAAATTCAGATAAAAATTCTTTAATCGCTTCTGGCCCACCAATTGAAGCAATAAGTACCCACACTTGATTTATTCCTAAAGCCTCTAAATTAACTTGCTTGTCATCATAATTGGCTTGTTTAAATATACTTGGTAATAAACTAAAAGAAGAATCTATCTTATGGAGTAAATGTCTTTCCCAACTTAACACCTTCACACCACTTAAATGGTTCGTTAAAGCAGCTTCATTTATGATTATTTTTTTATCCAATTCACAAAGTGAAAGTAAGAAATCTTCATATAGAAATTTTGTTAACCCTATATTAACTACAATTACATCGACCGCTTCTATTCCAGAAACCGTATCATCTGAATCATTTATTAAAAATTCAATAACCGTGAACTCATGCTGGCCAAGTTTTTCAAGAATCTTGATACCTGACTTTTCCTTTTTTCCAATATGAATTAAACCAACATGGACTTTAGCTTTCTTGTAATTCAATTAGTCCACTTATATTTTCTAACAAATCTGCTTCTTGATATGGTTTACCTAGGTATCTATCTACACCTAAATCCATCGCTTTTTGTCTATGCTTATCACCTGTTCTTGAAGTTATCATTATTATTGGGATATTCGCATATTTAGCTTCTTTCTTCATTTCTATTGCTAACTCATAACCATCCATTCTTGGCATTTCAATATCCAACAACATTACATCAGGGATAGCTTCTTTAAGTTGATCTAATGCGTCCAATCCATCTTTCGCAGTTATAACATCATAATCATTTCTTCTAAGAATTCTTTCTCCTACTTTTCTCATAGTAATTGAATCATCGACAATCATGATAAGTGGATCTCTTTCTATTTCTTCTGGGATAATCAGTTTTGAACCATCAAGATCTTCAAGTTTACTCATATAACTTCTTGATAATGGAATGATATCCAAAATCAATACAACATTACCATCTCCTAGGATAGTTGCTCCATATATACCAGGTACACTTGATACTTGAATTCCTACAGCTTTAACAACAATTTCTCTTGATCCAAGTATTCTATCAACCCTAAGAGCAACACCGCTATCACCAGATCTAATCATTACAAGCGGAATTTGATTGTTTTCAACTACAATCTCGGAATCTAAAGACAATAGATTATTCAACTCCTGTAATTGATATTCTTCATTTGCATATTCATAAACAGCATTAGGCTCTTTCGATTTCTGTAAATAATCAGAATATGACATACGAATTATGCCTTCCAAACCAGAAACAGGAACCGCATAGACTGTTTCATCAATTTCTACTAATAAAGCGTTCGATAAAGCTAATGTATAAGGAAGTTTAATACTAAATTTCGTACCTTTACCAGGATCTGAAGTAATATCAAGACTACCACCAAGAATATTAATCTGATTACCAACCACATCCATACCAACGCCACGCCCAGCAAGTTTTGAAACTTCATCTACTGTTGAAAATCCACTGTGTAGGATAAGTCTATCAATATTTTCATTAGACAATTGAGTTCCAGGTTTAATTAAGCCTCTTTCTCTGGCTAATTCCATAACTTTTTGTCTATTAATACCAGCACCATCATCAGAAATACTTATAACTACTTCTGTTGCCTCACGACGAACATCAATAACAATTTGGCCTTGTTTTGATTTTCCTGTTTCCCCTCTATTTTGTTCAATACCATGTGCTAATGAATTCCTTAACATGTGTTCTAATGGAGCAATAACACCTTCTAGAACTGTTTTATCCATCTCGCCTTCTGCACCTAAAACTTCAAGTTTGACAGGTTTATTTAACTCATTTGATGTTGTTCTTACAAGTCTCCTTAACCTTGGAACAATAGAATTAAACGAAACTAAACGAGTTTCCATCAATCCTTCTTGTAACTCGGTATTTACACGTGACTGTTGTGTTAATAAATTATCAGAAGTTCTTGCAACATCATCCAAATAACTATGAATGCTCGTTAAATCTGATACTGACTCAGTCAATGACCGAGAAAGTTGCTGCAACTGAGAAAATCTATCCATTTCTAAAGGATCAAATCCTTCATCATCATTTTCTGTTTGGAAAGTTGAAATAATCTGCGCTTCTGTTTCAACATCTAATTTTCTTAACTGCTCTTTAATCCTAGATACTGTGTTTCCTAACTCTGATAGATTTAGTCTAAATGATCCAATTTCTTGCTCCAATCGAGATCTAAATATACTTACCTCACCAGCATAATTTACTAAATTATCTAACAATTCAGAATTTACTTTTATCTGATTACCTGATAATACATTAGATTTCTTGTGTTGTTCTATTTCAACATCATCATTTTCAGGTGTGTTATTTTGACTAATTTTTGAATCCAAAGGATTGACGTCAACAATAAAGTCTTGATCTAATTTAGATTCCTCTGGAATCATCCCATCCTCTAGCCCAACCAGATTTTTAACTTGATTTAAAACTTCAGATATATCACTTTGGTTACCATAATCTTTAGTATCCATCATGTCATTAAGAAGATCGAAAGAGTCATGGATAGCATTAATTGTCTTTTGATCAACTGTCCTATTATCTTCACCTATAGTTTCTAAAAGTGATTCTAAAACATGACTTAATTCACCAATATTTTCTAATCCAGCCATACGTGCACCACCTTTTAAGGTATGCAAATCTCTTTGAAGGGCTCGAATTAAGCTTATATCTTCTGGTGAATCAACTAAATCAGATAAAACATGCTCTGTCCTGTCTAATATTTCATCCGCTTCTTCATTGAATATTTCTAGTAGCTCTTCATCAAAATCACCAGTAGATTCATCCGTATAATCATCAGATTCTGATTTGCCTGAAGCAACAGCAGATATATGAACATCATCTCGTGAACTTGTGTCTACAATTTCAATTGGGTTTTGAACTGTAATTTGTTCTACAACTGGTTCTTCTTGAACTGGTTCTTCTTGAACTGGCTCTTCTTGAACTGAATCCTCTTGTACTAATTCTTCGATTTCCGAATTTTCTATAACTGGTTCTTCTAAAAACAACTCATCTATAGATAGGTCATCAATAACTCTTTCTTCAATACTTAGATCGTCTTCAATGTTAACTTCTTTAACTGTGTCTTTGATAATTAATTCATCTAGAGTTAAATCATCAACTGCATCTTTTTCAACAAGTTCATCTTCAAGTGAATCTTCTAACAGTTCATCAAAGTTAATATCATCTAATGTAATATCATAGTCATCATCCTGTTCTAAATGTCCGTTATCCTCTGATGCATTATTCAATATTGTATTATCTTCAGATTGAGTAATATCTTTTTGAAGCTCTAAAGTTTTTTCCTGTTCAATAACTTCATCAGTATTAACAACTTCATTGTTGACTTTCGTATCTTTATCTATTACTTCATTATTTTCTTCTAGGCTTGACTCATAATTCTCAGATGAATCACTAGTTTCATTGATATACGATCCTATATCATTTTCAGGGTTTTCATCAACTAAACCGTCAAGCTCATTATCCAGTGAAAATTCTAAATCATTAGTTTCTGCCGTTAATTCTGATAATTCATTAATTTCATTTACGGTGCTAGATTCTATTGTTAAATCATTTACCTCGAGAGTTACATCTGAGTCATCAATTTGACTAAGCTCTTCTGTTGCCTCTTCTATAAAAGTATCTAAATCATTGACTTCTTCATTACTCTCTTCTGCTTCT
>Ga0209345_10000935_pt1 | contig 37415 bp, 52 predicted proteins | sample Cruoilmetagenom7_FD_187294 | JGI IMG/M metagenome (GOLD analysis project Ga0209345, IMG submission 187294) | Oil polluted marine microbial communities from Coal Oil Point, Santa Barbara, California, USA - Sample 7 (SPAdes) (version 2) | ecosystem: Environmental > Aquatic > Marine > Oil seeps ...
ATTAAAAATTATATAGGGAATCCTGATGCTGAAGTTGATACTTCTGGTTATACAGTTTACGCCAACACAGTAGCTGGTGATCTACCAGATGATTTTGGTGGTGTTATCTCAGGTAATTTAACTTTCTCAAGAAATACGACTGATCCTTTATCTGGTGATGCAGATTTTAAACTTAGTACTACAGCCGCTAATCTTCAAGGAGAAGGTGTTTATTATGAGTTTACACTTGATAAAGTTGATTTAGTAAGCATATTATCTCTCTTAGTTAGAAAAGATTCTTCTGATTCTGGAATTGCTGATGGTGATTACCGATATGTTTTAGTTTCTTCTTCGGATAACTTTGTGGCTGATTTTAACGTGATTAGATCCTCAGGTGCAGGAGAAGATTTACACGGAAGTACTAATAATAATTCAGTAAGTTTTCAAACTGATGCTTTAGACTTAACATACAGATTATGTTTTCATAGAGCTACAACTGATGCAACAGCGACGGATTTATATTTAGATGAATTATCATTTGGTCCAAATAATTCAAGTGGTGGTTCTAGTGGAGAAATTGTAGCTGAAGGTAAAGGAAACGCAGGTACAACCCTTACGGCAAATGTTACTGATATAGATTTTATTGTAACTAGAGATACTACTTCTTCTTTTAATGGAACTCAATTCACAGCTCCTGAGAGTGGAGACTATTTCTTTTCTGGAAGTAATCAATATACTGGTAACGTGGATAATTCTATTTATGTATATGTCAACGGGATACAAAAACATATAGCTGGTTATGATGGTACAGCGAGTACTGTTCAAACTTTCAACGGATCAATATATTTGTCTAAAGATGATATATTATCCTTCAGAAGCGATACCTCTATAACTTTAGTTAATGATAATATAAGACACTATCTTCACATCACTAAGGTAGGAACTTCTGATGAAGCAAATGCGACTTCTGGAAGCGGCAGGGATATAGTTGCTTCAGGTAGAGGAAATAGTGGTGCAGGGATATCTGCAAGCACTGAAAGAATAGACTTTACTACTACAAAAGACACAACCTCTTCTTGGTCTAGTGTATCGGGTAACGGACCTGACACTTTCACAGCACCTGAATCAGGTGAATATTTAGTAGTAGGTCAGGTGAAATTTACATCTTCTATAAACCCTAATATCTATGCTTATATAGATAACACATTAGAGCTTTCTATATCTGGAAATACAGGTAATGCAGCTATTAGACCTATAACAGGGAAGTTTAATTTAGAAAAAGGTCAGACCTTAGATATAAGACCTACTGTAACAGCTACTTTACAAAACAATACAAATGACCATTGGATATCTATTCAAAAAGTAAGTACAGCTTCATCATCTCAAGACTCAGTACCTTTCGTCGGAGCTAGGTATACTTCAGATAGTGGACAAACTGTAAGTAATGCTGCTAATTACATTTATGAAGATTTAGACTATGACACTCATAATGCATATAATTCCGGAACTGGAGTGTATACCACAAAAGTAAGTGGGTATTATTTAGTTCAAGCTTCAGCTAGACCCAGTGGAACTGCTTCACTGACTTTGGATGTTGAAGTAAATGGAGTGTCAAAATTACAAGAAGTAAATGGGAATTCTGACACTTCTAGTGCAGATGCGGTAACAGTTATATATTTACGTAAAGATGATGAGGTGGAAATAGTTAATAGAGTAGGTAGTGCTAGAACTCTCTCCTCTGTTACTGAAAGTAACGTATTCACAATAACGAGGATGAAATAATGTATAAAGTAACAATTATAAATCAATTAAGTGACAAAGAACCTTATGTAATTCAAAAAGAAACCACTCAAGAAATTAGTGATCATATAAGTTATCAAATGGCAAAAAGTAAATGTCCTTATGGAGAGTTGGAAAGATGGGTTCCTACGGAGAGCTTAACTCAAGAACTTGAGAATAGAATTTTGCAAACTAAAGTAGAGCAAGTTGAACAAGAGGATGAGGAAGGGAACGTTTCAAATGTTAATGTTGAATTTTCTTTAGTAAGGCAAGATTTTGTGATTTCCGATGCTATTAATCTTCTAGAACAAAATGATTATATTATAGAAAGAAGAACTAGAGAGTATAAAAAGATTGACGGATTACTAATGGAAGCTTTAGTTGAAAAAGAACTAGGTAACTCGTCAAAATGGGACGAATATATAATTTTGAGAAATCAAATTAAACTAGGTTTACCAAAGGTATAAATGATAGATCAATTATCGTTCGTTTTACAACAATATCCGATACTACAACATGTAGTTGCTCTTATAGTAATAGGGAGATTGATATTTAAACCGTTATTTTCTATACTGAGTAAATACGTTGAACTCACGGTAGAAGAAGACGATAATAAACGACTAAAGAAATTTATGAACACTAAAACTTATAAAATGATAGTATATATTGTAGATTTGACAGCCAGTGTTAAATTACCAAAGATTAAAAAGAAATAGGGAGTATGGATGTCTGAATTAGATATTAAAATTATTAAGGACTTGATTGACACTCCGGAAACTGTCAATAGTGATTACAGTTCTGAGGTTATTGATATAAGCGATAGAGAAACAGCTTTTGCTGTGCAGGTAAATTATGATAATGGTAGTTCTGTTAATATGGAATTAGTTTTAGAAGTAAGTAACGATGATCAGTTCTACTTTCCTCTTTCGACACAAACTATTAGTGATAGTAGTGGAGGACATCTCTGGGATATCGGAGATACTGGAGCAGCATTCTTAAGAGTTTCAATTAATGTAACTTCTGGGAGTATAGATGTTAACAGTATATTATACAAAGCAAAATGTAGGGATTAGATATGGCTTTTACTTATTCTTCCGTAAATATAAATAATGGATCTGGCGAAGCAGGACAAGGTACTATTTTTGAAGATACTTTTGTTATTGTAGATTGGAACTTGAATATTAATGTTTATGAATTAAGTTTTTCACAAGCTACTCATGGTGGAGGATCTAGTGTTTTAGTTCAAACTTTTGAACTTGTTTCTAGCGAATATAGAGAAGTAGAGTGTGATGTGATAGTTGCAGCAACAGGAGATGTGACGGTTCAAATATCTGCAAATCCGGATTTAAGATTCGACGGCAAAGTAGTAATTAAAGGGATATAAACGTGGCTAATAAAAAATATAAAACAGGTATAGATCTAGAAGGTGACGTAAAACTTTCGAATAAACCAGCAAATAGAGCTTTGGTTTTAGATTCAAGTAACAACGTTGTCGAGTCAACAACAACAGATACTCAAATAGGATATCTTTCAGATGTAACCGAAGCAGTTCAAGCTGCGATAGATGCAAAAGTTCCTAACGCTGAAAAAGGTATAGCTAACGGAGTTGCTACTTTAGATGGTGGAGGAAAAGTTCCTTCCTCTCAATTACCAAATTCTATCATGGATTATAAAGGTAATTGGAATGCCTCAACAAACACTCCTACATTGGCTGATGGTGTTGGAAACGCTGACGAAGATATTGGAGATGTGTACAGAGTAGGTGTTGTTGGATCTCAAGATTTAGGTTCGGGAAATATCTCTTTTGATGTTGGCGATTACGTAATTTTAAATTCAAGCAAGATTTGGGAAAAATCTGATACAACAGATGCTGTAGCTTCTGTAAATAGTAAAATTGGAGTTGTTGTTATAGATCCTGACGATCTTGATGATGCGGCTACAACTAATAAATTTACTAATGTTTCAGACATAACTAAATTAGGACATATTTCTGTAACACAAGCTGTAAATCTTGATACGATGGAATCAGATATAGCTTTAAATAATGCTGATAGACACGCTATTTTGACGTTAAATGCAGATAGTACTACCCAACAAACATTAAATTTATCTGTACAAGAAATGCAAGTAAATCAAGTAACAACTAGTACCGATGGAGCAATGTCTTCTGAAGATAAAACTAAGTTAGATGGGATTGAAGCTTTAGCTGATGTGACAGATTCGACTAATGTCGATGCCGCTGGTGCGGTAATGGAAGTAGATACTAGTACAGCTAATATGAGCTTTGTTATCGACGAAGATGACATGTCTTCCGACTCAGATACAAAAGTTCCAACACAACAATCTGTAAAAGCTTACGTTGATAGTACATCATCTAATGGCGATCTTCTCGAAACTTCGTTTGTGGCGGTAGATAATCAAGCTGTAGTAGCGAATGTTACAGGTCTATCTTTTGCTAATGGAGTAGTTAGGTCTTTTAAAGCTCATATTTCAATTGTAAGAGCTTCTACCTACGAGATATACGAGATACTAGGTATCCAGAAAGGAGTCGATTGGGACATTTCTCAGACAGGCGTAGGAGATGATACAGGAGTAGAGTTCTCGATAACTCCAGCAGGACAAATACAATATACTAGCACTTCTACAGGTAGTGCAGCAACTCTTAAATTTAGAGCAGAAACTACTTCTGTATAATAAGGGATAATTGTGGATGATGAATTAAAAGCACAAGAAGCTTTGGTAAAATTAGCTAGATTGAAACTTTCTCAATTCCAGCCCCGTTTGGAAGAACAAGGCGAAAGAATGTTAAGAAAAGGTGGAATAAGTAGAGATGTTGCAGGAAAAGTTGCAGGATCGGCAAAACTTCTACACGATATCAGTAAGGGTCAATTTGAGCAAGATTTTGGTAATCTTGAAGTCAAAGCGAAAATGACTCCCGAAGAAAGAATGTTAAGACTTAAATATAAATTTGGATTTTAATAATGGGTGATAATAAAGTAAATAATAAGCTTGATTTCAGAAATGTTAAACAGACACAGTTTGATGGAGTTCAGACTAATAGAATGTCGTTTTCTGAATTACAATCAGGTTATAGAAGTTATGATACTACAGCAGTATTAAAAGACGCCTATACTCATTTTATACAGACATTGAATAGTAATAATTTACCAACTCAGGTTACTTATTATCAAGCGACTTCACCAACACAAGATAGAATAAACGTTAGAGCTGATTCTGGTGGAGATTTAGCTGGAAAATATATTACATTACAAGAATATATATCGAAAAAGACTTATGTGTTTTGGTTTAATGTTTCTGGCTCAGGTACTGCTCCGGGGATTGGAGATGTAGAAATACAAGTCGATTTGATTACGAACGATGCAGCTCTTGTTGTAGCTTTTGCTTTAAAAACAGCATTTAACACAACAGAAGAATTTATTGTATTAGATGAAAGTTCTATGTCCAGTTATGTAGATGTAGAATATCTTCAATTTGGTGAAACTCAAGCAATAAACGTAGGAACTTCGGGGTTTGTAGTAAATAGAATAGTACAAGGTGAATCTTTTGAAGTTGGTGAAATTAAATTAGAGTATGATTCAAACGATAACCCAATATATAATGGAAATACTTTAATAGGACTTAAATATAATCAATATACTGCAAGTTTTGATATTGACACCACATCGTCTATTATTAAAGATTCAGACGGTGATGAATTAGAAATTAATGCTGACGGAAGTATAAATACAGTCCCTAAAAAAGATTGGGATAATTTTGAAGTTGTTGCTAGAAACTCCGATAAATGTATAACTCAAGTTGAATACAATATGGGAGGAACTTTGGTTAGAACGGTAGATATCACGTATGATCCAGATGGTGATATTTTAACATATGCTGAAACGGAGGCTTGATAATGTCGAAATATAAATTAGTATTTAACCCTATGACTGTAGAATTTGACAATGTACTTAGATCTCCAATACAGAATAAAAAAACTATTATATTGGGCGCTAATGTTGAGACTGAAGTAGAGTCTATAACTTTTGGTGACTTTATATCATTGAAGTACTTTTTGTCGGTTGAGTCAGTAGACCAGACTAAGCAAAGATATTATGAGCTTACTGTAACTAAAGATAATACAGATCTTAAAGATTCAGTAGGAAATAGAGTAAATAAAGGAATAAATTTAGATTTAGATCCAAGAATAGATGGATCAAATTTTGAATTAATAATAACAAATAACGAATCATTTGATGTAACTCTTTGTTACACAAGAATGACACTTTAAGGAGAAAATAAATGTCTAGAGATTTTTTTGAAATTGAAAAAGGATTAGGGATTGCTCAAGAAAATGGTGATACTTTAATTCAGTTACTGTCAGGTACAGCAGTTCCTGATGGATTATTAAACCAAGCGACAGCACCAATCGGTTCACTTTATATTAGAAGCGGAGTTGGTGAAATCTACCAAAAAACAACCAACATTGGAGACGCTTCAGATTGGGAACTAAACGGGTCGGCAAGTAATATAATTTCTAGATGGAGAAACGAACAAGTTTGTCTTACTACTGATGATGATTTATCAGCAGGATCTTTTGATGTTACAACATTAACTGACTTAGAAAGTACTTTATTAGTAGCAGATACTCCGGTCGGAGGCTATATTACCGATGGTACAGGTGAACTTTATGAAATTACCGCAAACGGTTCTTTTCCAACTATTACAATAGCCGCTGCAGCAACAGCTCCAGTAGAAGGTGATGCTTTCATAACCAAGAAGTATTTACCAGATAGTTCATCAAGTCAAGAAAATCAAGCAGGTGTTTTATTTAGTGGCGGAGCATTTATCAAGATATTTGATATTGATTGGAATTTCGCAACAGGAATAAATTTAAGTTCAGGATATAGTTCACAAAATGGTGATCCGACACAAGGTGATTCTGTAGAACTTGCCATTGAAAAGTTAGACGGAAATCAAGACGATCTTCAAACTTTATCAGGTGTAACACAAGGATCGACAGATCTCGGTACTTTTACTGGTACAACTATTCCAGATGCATCAAATAATAAAGAAGCTTTACAATCACTGGAAACTGCACATGAGGAAGTAGATCAAAATGTTGACGATTTAATTGCATTATCTGGAGTTCCTGAAAATAGTACTGACCAAGGTATTATGGATCAAGGTGATATTTTAAGTGATGCTCAGACCAACAATGCACTATTTAAAGAAATTGATGCAGAACTTACTAGAGAAAGAGGTAAAAATCAGGCTTTAGCTGTCGCTGCACCAACAGTCGTTGATAGTGTTTTAGTAGATGATGTTGCTGCTTGCATGTGGGAAATTACGGTAAAATTAAGTGCTTCTCCTGCAAGAACTAGAAGTTTTGTTGTTCATGCTATCCATGATGGACATTCTGCTGCAGATGCCACAGGTACAGATGATACTTCTTACGCAAGACTGAGACTTGGGGCAAATTTTAATGTAGACATTAGTACTTCTGTTTCAGGAACAGGTGTTGCACAAACTTTTAATTTAGTTTTGGATACAAGTGAAGCAGGAATTGATGTTTACGTAAAAAGACATGAGACTTTATTTTAATGGATATTGATAAGGCTTTTGAAATTACTAATGGGGTTGTAACAAATCCTGATACAAATACAGAAGGACCGTTCTATACTGGCGGTCCATCTGATCCTACAGGTTTAGATTTACCTGAGAGAACCTTTTATCTTCAGAATTCTGCAGGTGGAGTAGTTATCTGGAGAAAGTTTGGTGCAGGAGTAAATGATTGGAGACAGTTATCCGCAGAAGACATACCCTACGATCCGAGTAATACTTTAGGGTATTCTCAAACTGAAGTTCAAGCAATAATAGAAGCATTAGGTAATAATCCTTGGGGTAAAGATTTTAATGTAGAAGAAAAGACAGCATCAGAGACTACTACAGGGTCATCATTTACTACTTACTCAGTTTTAAATTTTACAGTAACAGATACTTCAGTTGTCAACAAATATAGAGTGAACGCAGACTTCTTATGGGGTCATAATTCTGGATCAAATGATATAAGAATAAGAATGCTTTTTGATGGTGTCCAACTAGGTGAAGAATTGAGAATTGAACCAAAAGACTCAGGAAGGGATCAAAGGTTGCAAAATAACATACTAGAATTCCCTACAAATTTAACTAGTGGAAATCACTCTGTGTCTTTACAGTATAGACCTTCCTCTACTAGTAGAGTTTCTAGAATGTATAGAAGTAAAATAGAAGTTTGGAGAGTAGAATAATGAATTATACGTATTCAATAACAGACGATACTTTAAATGGAATAGTTGACACTGGAACATTGAGAGTTGAAATCGAGAACAGTTCAATAATAATAGCAATTGATAGAATTAGTACATCTGATGATGATCTAAATATAACTTTTAAAGCTAATCTAGGATCTGCAGATGAGACTATTTTAGATGATTTAGTTTCTAATCACGAAGGTGCTGACTCTTCTGACGATATACAACACGTATTGATAGATGGGGTTGAAGTAGACTCTGAAGGTCGTCAAATACAAAGAATGGCAGCAGGTAAAAAAGGATGGACATATATGGCACATCCTATAGAAATAACTACGTCTACAATAAGTGGTTGCTATTCTTCCGATTTTAATAATAATCCTAGAACAGATTTCGATATGAAGTTATATAATGCAGAAGGTGATGAAATAATAGACCAACCTACCGCAGATACAGATTGTGTAAAAACTGTTTTAACATTCAAACCTAACTATGATTATGAAATAATTTCAGGAAATGTGTTTCAAGCTATCGTAACAACAAAAGACATAAGAATATGGACAATTGGTGGAGCATTTTCTGTAGTTGATAATTCTCCGATCTTTGTTAAAGAATTTATTTCTGGGATCAATTTTAAATATATAGGAAATGACGATCATATCGAAACTGATGGTAGAGCTAGTAAATTGATGGTAAAAGATATAACTTCTAAAGGATTACCGTTTCCGACATACCAAGGAAATTGTTTTCAGTTCATAATAAGACACCCTGTTGGAGAAAAACATAGCATAATGACGATGTTAGAATACTTTAGAGAGTAGTTATTGAAAAACTTAAAAATGTTAAGGAAATTTTAATGAAAACAAGAAAATTTTACATAGGATTCTCTAGGAATAGACAAAACGGTATAGCGTCAATAGCTTTGCAGAAATATATGAGAAAACCATACTCTCACGTATTTTTTGAGCTAGATCATAAGAATTTATTTGACTGTAACACTATATTTCACTCAAGTATGTCGTCAGGAGTCTCGTATTGGTCTGATATCAATTTTGATAAAAGTAATATAAAGACTCACTTATACGAAGTAGAGGCATCGGAAGAGGATTATAAGCTTCTCAGGACCATATTACATAAACATGCAGGAGATCACTACGCTTTTTGGCAAAATATAGGAGTAATATTTGTTGATTTCTGTAAAGAATTAGGATTAAATGTTAAAAATCCCTTCAGAGATAACGAGAATTGTTCCGAATTAGTATTTATGGCACTAGTTTATTTACACCCTGAATTAAAAGATTTGTATAAACCTAATTCTATTAGACCAGATCACATAGAGGAAATAATGGAAAAGTATAACTATAAAAATGTATTATCAGATGGTTAGATAACTAATTGAAATTACGAACAACTTGTCATAAAGTGTGTATAAAGTCTGTTCAAATCAACAACTATATGATAAATAATTAGGAGAAATTATGGATATGAAATTAAAAGCTAAAATGTTACAAATGCTCAGAGATGAGATGCGTAGTGAATCTAAAGAAGAAATGAACGAGAAGATTCATGAGCATATGATACCTGAAGACGGAGTAAAAGCTACAATTTTAGCAAGCGACGAAGAAGGTCTTATTGAAGGTGTTAAACAGCTTCCTAAAATTATTGATAAAGCTGAAGAATATATGAAAATGCGTGAAGAAGACGAAAAGAAAAAGAAATAATAGGGATATAAAAAATGGCTAAAGTTTTAGACGGTGATAGGATGATTAAATCCGTTAGGTTGAGAACTACCTTACCTGACGACACTTCAATTTATAATGATGATGATATATTGGATGTAGTAGACGAAGAAATGACTGTTCAGGTTCTCGATAAACTTGTTAGACTTCATGGTGAAAATTTAACAATATCGGTAGATATACCTAAGAATAGTGACAATGTTTATGATATACCTTATAGAGCTTTAGGGAATAAGCTCCGAGATGTTTCGCTGGTTTCGGGACAAAATATTTACGAACTTAGTCAAATTAGTATTGGTGAATTACCAGATTACACGTTTGATTGCGATTCATATGGAGATAATGATATATTTTATATGGAAAATAATCAAGTAAAGTTAACAAGCACCAATAGGAATTACGAATCGATAAGGGTAAGATATTATATTAGACCTAATTACTTAACAAAGCTTGAAAAAGCCGGAACAGTTTCATCTGTTGTTATTGATGAAAACGCCGATACGGTAACTATAGGTTTGTCTCAAGTAGGTAAAAATTTCACAAGTTCTGACATATATGACATTATTCAAAAGAAAACTCCAAATAAGATAAGAAAATTTGACTTAACTCCGACATCCTTAACAGTAGGAACTAATTCAGGAACTATAGTGTTTGCTTATTCTGACATGAGTGATGTGGCAAGTACTGTCGTTGTGGGCGATTATATAACAATTGCAGAAGAAACTCCAGTTCCTAATATACCAACAGAAATGCATCCAATGTTAGCACAAGCGGCTGCTGTACACATATTAGAATCTCAAACAGATACTGAAGCTCTAAGAAATGCTGAAAAACGTTTAGATAAAATGGTTACTGCAGTACAAACTCTAATCGATAATAGAGTTGAACTAGCACCCAAAAAAATAAAACCTAGAAACGGAGTATTGAATTCTCAACAACGAGGAAGAAAAAGAGATTTTTATAAAGGTAGGGGATAGTACATGAGTAGTATTGCTAATATTATAAAGTGTACCGGATTGGTAACTTTTTCGAATGAGTTAGATGTTCCTTCAGGATCGCTCAGACAAGCTCTAAACGTGAATGTTGACGAGAAAGGTGTAATCACACCAAGAAGAGGTTTTAACGACTATGGAGCGGCTACAGGCGGTTCAGAGAACGCTTCTAATACCGTTACTCAAATAATGGAATATAAAACTTCCATAATAAGACAATATCAAAATTTATTAGAGTATGAGGATGTTTCTGGAACTTTTCAAGCAATAAACGGAACATACGATCAGTTAAGAGCAGGATATAGAACTAAATTCCAAGAGGCTAGTTCGAACCTTTATTTCACAACAGATGAAGGTATTAAAAAGATTTCAGTAAAAAATCAAGCAAGTTTAAATGTTGATATGATTACAGATGCTGGAGGATTAAAAGCTGGATACGGTGAAGGAATAGTTGTCCCTACAATTGGAGGTTTTCTTCCTACTGAGTCCAAAGTCGGTTATCGAATATTATTCGGAACAAGAGATGCTAGTAATAATTTAATTTTCGGCTCTCCTAGTTCTAGATTTGTTGTTACAAACTTTTCCGCAGATATTGATAATTTCGAACAATCTACAGTAACTTTCACAACAACAACTACATCAGACGAAGTAACTAATGGTGATCATTTCGTTTTTTCAACAAGTGAACAAAAATATACAGTATATTACGATACTGATGGTTTAGCAGAAGAACCAAAAACAGCAGAAACTATTAACTCAATTTATATAAAAATTAGTGTTTCTGGAAATGTCGATAATGATGATAATCTAGCTTCTATTACGGCTAATGAGATGGCATCAGGTATTAGTAACGTGAATATAACGTTAGATGCTTCTAACGTTGTAACTATAACTAGTACAGAAACTGGAGACATAACAAATATAACTGGAGCAAAAGATTCATCAGGGACTTCTATAGTGACTAGAGTTGATACTGCTACAGTGTTAGAAGGATCTACTGTTAGTGGAACAAGCGCTACTGTACAAGTAACAGGAATAGTTCCTAGTACAGCAACAACAGATTATTTTTATCAAGTTTATAGAACAGGAATTATTTCAGTTTCTACAGGATTGACAATTAATGACATTGATCCCGGTGATGAAATGAATCTTGTGTATGAATCAGGATTGACTCCGGCAGAAATTTCAGCAGGGGAGTTCGTTTTCACTGATACAACTCCTGAATCTTTTAGAGCAGAATCCGCTCCTTTATATACGAATGAGATAACAGGAGAAGGAATCCTTCAAGCAAATGAAGCACCACCTATAGCGTTAGATGTTGAACTTTTTAGAAACTATACGTTTTACGCGAACACAAAACAAAAACACAAGTTAGAATTTACCGTAGTTTCTGTTGATAACTTTATTTCAGGTTCTACTAGAATTGTTATAGGAAACGATGATATAACTAGGTATTATACTTTTACTGGCACTGAGGAAGTAACTGACGTTACAATAAATGGAAATCCTAACGATGGCGACTATTTAAATTTATATTCCGCAAATGACGAAAGACAATATTATTTATGGTTTGATGCTGTAGGAGACAGTTCTGGAGATCCGAAAATTGCAGGTGGTGTAGGATACAGAATTAACATATCAGATGCACCGAGTAATGATACAATCGCAACAAGAATTGATGAAGCTTTTGTTGACAACGTAGATTTCAGTTTATCGGTAACCTCAAACGTCATAACTTTCACTCACAGTAATAACGGCTATACTACAGGAATAACTGCAGGAACTTTAACCAATGTTGTGATTTCTGCTCCGTCTACTGATGGTACAGGTGAGTTATCTGGAACTGATGCTGGAGGAGATGTGTTACTTTCAGGACTAGTTTCGGTTGGTCAAGCAATTGACGAAACAGCAAGAAGTTTAGTAAAGATTATTTCAAAAGATGCTTTGTCTCCGGTTAATGCTTACTATCTTTCTACTGGTGAGGATTTGCCGGGAAATATAATATTAGAAGCTCGATCTTTAGAAGATAAAACATTTTATATATCAATAGAAGAATCTAGCGACACTGTAATCGGTGACGAGTTTACTCCAGAACTTCCGTACTCTCAAGAAATTGAAGAGTTTGCTGGAAACGGCGGAACTACGGACATAAAATTAACAGGACATGGGTATACTACTGGCGACGAAGTATTTGTCGGATATCTACAACCTGTAGGGTCAGCTTATGTTGGAGCAACTAGCTACAGTATAGGTGATATTGCTACCGATAGTGGAAATACTTATGAATGTATACAAGTTACTACAGGAATTGATAATGGAACCGAAGATCCTTCTGGTGATACTACTAATAATTCTTATTGGGAATACGTTGCAGAATCTTTCTCCGGAGTTTACACTGTTACTGTCCTAGATGTTGATAATTTCACAATAACGGTACTTACTCCTAATAGTGTTTCTTCATATGTTCCAGACAATTCTACAATATTTACTGCAGATGTCGAATCTGATAACGAAGAAGTAAGTAATAGAATATACTTTTCAAAACTTAAAGAACCTGAAGCGGTTCCTATTGTAAATTTTATAGATGTTGGTCCTCAAGATGCAGAAATCAAAAGGATTCTTGCTTTACGAGATGAGTTATATATTTTAAAAGATGATGGAATATATGTATTGTCGGGAACTTCAGCTCCAGATTGGTCTGTTAGGTTAATAGACTCTACCAGAATTATTGCTCCAGATTCAGCAGTAGTTTTGAACAACCAAATATACTGTTTAACTGAACAAGGAGTTGTTAGAATTTCCGGATCTTCTGCAGCAGTCATATCTCGAGGAATTGAAAATCTTATTGATGATGTTACAGATCAAGATTTTGACTATTCTGCAAATACTTTCGGTATCGCTTATGAAAACGACAGATGTTATATAATGTTTATGCCAAAAGATGATGACGACACTTCTTCAACTCAAGCGTATAGATATAACGTATTTGAGCAAACGTGGTCGAGGTGGGAATATAATACAACTTGTGGAAAAGTACTTTCTAGAAATAATAAACTATATTTAGGTAATGCTGATAGAAACTATGTTGTTCAAGAAAGAAAGAATAATGATAGAACTGATCATTCTGATAGAAACTTCACCGTAGCGATAAATAGTTCCGGGATTTCAGGTACTACTATAGAGCTTTCGACATTGACCGATGTAGATATTTCGGATGTTTTAGTTCAAACTCAAGAAGTATCAATATATTATATAAATTATAACATATTAAAAAGAATGGATGCTTTTGATACAGGAATAACTCCTCCTATTGGAAGTACTATGTTTGATAGTTTTGGTGTCACTAGTGGTGATAACATACCATCGAAAATGGAAACGTTAAATGATTATCTAGTAACACTAGACGCTGTAAATATTACAGCAAAAAGTTTCACTTCCAGTAACCTTAAAGTTAATACTGAGCTTTTAATTGACGAATTGAACACGGTAGCTACTATCACATCTAAAAAGAACTATAAGAAACCTACAACAGTCTATTATGAGGCTTATATTACAAGTAAAGATCTTCTTAGAAACCAAGTTACTATAAATACAGAACGACCTTTCGTTGAAGGTGATATTGAACTTTATAAAGGGTTTATTAAGCGAGTCGAGTGGAATCCTCAACATTTCGGAAATCCTTCAGCTTTAAAACAAATAAGCTATGTTTCGATTATGTTTGATCAAAATAACTTTTACGATGCTGTTGCGAAATTTGCATCAGATGCGGCTCAATCTACAACAAGTGTCCCGTTTCAAGGAAAAGGTGTTGCTTATTTTGGCGATCTTCCGTGGAACGAACCTAATAATTATTGGGGTGGAACAGGGAATGATATTCCGTTTAGGACTCCAGTTCCTGTAGGAAAACAAAGGTGTAGATATCTATCGGTAACATTTGAACATGAAAATGCTCGAGAATATTTTAAAGTGGTAGGAATGGGTGCAGTTGTGAGAGAAATTAGCAGCAAAGCGTATAGGTAACATATGAAAATAAATAATACTACAGAACTTAAAGGTGAAGATTTTGAAAAAGAATATCAGAATCTAGTTTCTCAGATAGGGAACATTTTAAATCCTTTCATGCAGCAAGTTGTCGAATTAGGTGATGGTAGAATCGATTTTGAGAATACTGTGAGTAATTATAAAGAGGTTGAGTTTACTGTAGATGTTGATGGGAAACCTATTTTAAATAATAAGATTTCTACCGGAAAAACGTCAATTAGAGGGTTTTCTATCATCGCAGCTTTTAACTTGACTAATTCAGGAACAGTTCCGACACAACACCCGTTCATAAGCTATACTCCAGTATCGTCGGGAGTCGTACAAATAGACAAAATTACAGGACTACAAGCTAATAATAAATATAGACTAAATTTGGTTATTTATTAAATACTTGATTTTATTAGAATTGAAGAATAAGTAATGAATAAATATCGCGAAATCAACAACTATATATTAGTGATTTATATCAAAATTTAAAGGAAAATAATGGCTTACGTTGATAATCCAAATAGTAATCAAGATTCAGGACAAGTTGCTGGTCCAAATCCTTTAGGTTCAGGAAGCTCTCAAATGGTTCCTGAAGGCGATCAAAGTTCTCAACAAACACAAGGATCGACTCCGATTCAAAGCGGTTCTACGTCTGATTCTGGAGCTTCTACAACCAATAAGAAAGCGCCAAAAGCTTCTTCTGGAATGTTCACAAATATACAGAAATATGTGGAAAAAAATAAACCACAAGCTCAAAAAATAAGCTCTGCAGTGACAGGAGATATTGGAAAACAAGCCGAGTCTATCAGAAACGCTACTGAACAAAAACAGCAACAACAACAGCAAATAATCGATTCAAATCAACAAGCTGTTCAACAACAAACAACAGAAGCTCAAAATCTAGTTTCGGGGATTATGGGAGATCAACAACAATCTCCAGAAACTTCTCAAATAGATAGATTTCAGCAGTTAATGCAAGGACCAGCAGATACTCAAAAAGTAGAGAATCTGAACTTGGCTCAAGAACAAGCAAAAACCGGAGCTTTGCAAAAATTAGCCCAAGGTGTTAATACTGAACAAGGTAGAAGAAATTTACTAGGAAGTACTTTTCAAAAACAAGGTGACTACACTAGAGGGATGTCCGGATTAGATCAACTTATCACTTCTGGAGATAGGGTGGCTAGAGAAAACTTAATAAAAGGTACTCAAGGAACTGTGAAGGATATTTCAGATCGAGTAGCTCAAACTGGACAACAGAGTAGAGATGCGGCAGCTCATTATAAAGATAGTGTTTCTGATTTTGGACAAAGAATTACTGATATGGCAGCTAATCCTGAACAACAATTACAGGGTAGTATAGACGCTGCTCATCAACAAGCATTAGCAGAAAGAGCTGCAATATTTGGCGAAGACAGTCCTGAATATCAAGAAGCTTTAGCTTCAGCACAAGCTAGGATAGATCAATTAGGGACATTAGGTGGAGGGTCTTTAGGAGACTTCACTAATTATATCCAAAAGCAAATGAAAGCAGGAACAGGTGTAGGTTGGAAAGGCGCGGATCATGCTAATGTACAAAATGCTTTAAATAATATGAATGAGTTTGAGCAGACAGGAAAAATCACACTTCCGGGTAGAACTACTGTAGATAGTTGGGGTAATAAGTCAACAACTCCTGATAAAGTATTGAAAGGAGCTGAAGCAAGAGATTATATGAAAAATAGTTCAATGATGGATTTAAGTCACCATAAAGAGAGAGAGCAAGTAAGAGAGCTCACTAATAGGTTAAATAAAAATATCATAGGTGAAGACACAGAAAGTCTTTATGGACTAGACTCTTTAGGTAAGAATAAAGGCGATTTAAATCTTTATAACATGTATGAAAATCTTAAAAATCAATATAAAGGATTAGGATCAGCAGAAGATATAGTTAATAGAAATGTTTCAAAAATGGCTGGAGGTCAGAGTTTCGAAGATATACAATCAGGAGCTGATATACAACGTTTAGATACTGCAGATCAAGCTCAAATTGATAAAATAAATGCTTTAAAGTCTCTATTAGGTCAAGAAGATATACTAAGTAAAGAACAAGTGGGAGATCAAGCTTATACTTCTTCCGAAGATATTCAAAATCTTTTGCGTAAATTTGGTAACTAATGGAATTATACAAACAATATATAAAAGAAAGAGAAGATAAAGAGTGTATATATAATGACTCGTGTTTTATTACTTACAAAACTTATGATAATAATGTTTCAGTTATAGATATATATTCTAAACCTGAAATCAGAGGAAAACAAATAATGTTAGATTTCGTAAAAGATTTCTTTACAGATATGAAAAATAAAGGCTTTAAAAAAGCTTATGGTTTTACCGATGAAAATACAAACGCGTGGAAAAAAAGTGAACAACTCATATTAAAATTCGGATTTGAAAAAATAGGAAAAACAGAAGAAAATTATAATAATTATATATTAAATTTAGAGGAGTATTAAGATGGGCGGAAGTTCAAAAGATCCAAACAAAGCTGCAATGAAGCATCAAAAAAAGCAAATGGAAAGACTTTCTAAGGTCGAAGCTCCAGAATTGCAAGAGTATTTGCTTCAAAATCCAGAATTGATTGGACTATTAGACGCTGAAGAATTAAAAGACACTCAGTTAGATGAGATACAACTCGATCCTAAAATGCGAGAGAATCAGCTTAAAGTGTTAGAACAACTTTCTCAACAAGCAGATCAAGGCTTAACTGCGTCTGATAAATTCACAATGGAAAAACTATTAGGCGATGTAGCTTCTCAAGAAAAATCACAACAACAAGCTATAGAGTCTCAAATGGAGCGTAGAGGGACGGATTCATCGGGTGCAGCTATTATGGCTAAAATGGCAAATAAGCAATCTGCAGCTAATCAAGCTCGTGATAAAGCTATGCAAATGGCAGCACAAGGTCAACAAAATAAAATGAATGCTTTACAACAATTAGCTCAACAATCAGGACAAATGGAACAAGTCGATTATGGTAGACAAGCAAATACAGCAAGCGCTAGAGATGCAATAGCAAAAGCTAATGCTATGAATAGACAAAACGTAAATGCTGCAAATTTAGCCGCTAGACAGTCTATTGAAAATCAGAGAGTAGGAACCGCAAACCAACAAGCTCAAGTCGCTAATCAGATCGCACAGCAACAATTCTCTAATGAGATGGCAAAAGCTGGAGCACAAGGTAATGTTGCAAATAGTATGAGTAGTATTGCAGGATCTGCACCTCAAGGTCCAAGCAATATGCAAAAAATAGGAACTGTTGGTGGAGCAGTAGTTGGTGGTATCTATGGTGGACCTGCAGGAGCTACAGCAGGAGCACAAGCTGGGGGAGCTATCGGTGGGGCTATGGGCGCTGACGGCGGCATTATGACTAATAATTATGAAGATGGAGGAGTTGCAATAAAACAACACAACAACTTTAAAAAGAAATATTTAAAACAAATGCAAGATGAAATAATGGATGAACGTAAATACGCTAACGGTGGTACGGTTAATGAATACCAGAACGGTGGACAAGTCAATCAAGGATTTCAACCTATTCCTATGGATGAATTAAAAAAACAAGGATACGCTTCTACATTAGGTCAAGATAATGATGCAACTTCTGCTGACATAAACACTACAGAAAAAGCTAATGAAATTTTAGAAAAAGAAGAAAGTAATCCTATGATGAGTATGGAAGGTTTGAAAGTGATGGGAAATGTTGCCGGGTTAATGGGTAAAAATAAAAATGCAACAGCTCCTAGTTATGATCTACAAAATTCGCAATCAGGTGTTGAAAATACATTAACTCCAGCAGCTTCTCAAGAATATGATAATCCTTTCGCTAACTTTCAAAACCGTTATAAGGATGGTGGAATTCCTCAAGAGCTTGTTGATATTGTTATGAGTAACGATCAAGTTCTTAAAAATGGAAATATGGAATATACTAAAAAACAAGAATTTTATGATGAAAGAGATAGACAAGATACACCTGTTTACGCTTCTGATGGTATGGGTGATATAATCGATAGCGGTATGGAGTCTTATGCTGGAGATAGAGTCGATGCAAAAGTCAATGATGGTGAAGCAGTAATAAATCTTCCACAACAGCAGAGATTTATGGATCTTGTAAGAGGTAAAATAGGTGTTGACGAATTAGGAGATGATGATATAATTGAAGGAGTTCCGAAAGATTATAGAGATAGTCTTCATGAAAAAATTGAAGAAGGGTCAGATTCGTCAGATTCAAAAACCAAAGGTTTAGAGAAACTTTTAGAGATGTTAGGAAAATAATATGGATTACTTAGAAAGATTAAAAAGAGCGATGATGGGCGAGGATACTCAAGATATTCAAATACCTATGTCTCCTCTCGAGAATCAAAAAGTTAGTCAGTCGCTGTCAGCACCGGAAGAAATTCAGGACGCAAAAACTGATGCAGAACTTGCTGAAATTAATACTGAAGCAAAAAGTCCTAATCAAATGACTAAACCAGAACTAGCCCAAAAAGAAGTACAACAACAAATAGAGCAAACAGTTCCGGGTCAACTAGCTGAGAGAAATCCGGCTAGTGAGCAACCAGACAACTACTTATCAGATTTAAAAGCTAATATTGAAAAATACAAAAGGGAAATTGATAAAACTCCTGAACAGAACGATGTTATGAATTGGTTAACTGGTATTGGTGGAGCAGCAAATGTTCTTGCTAAATTACAAGGAAGATCTCCCGGAAAAGTTGATTATTGGGGCGATAAGCAAGCCAAATCGACAGCCAGCAAGAAAAAAGAAAAATTAAATAATATTCAACAATTGCAGAAAATGTATCAAGACTACAATAAAGCTTTGAAAGAGGATAAAATGACTCCTTATCAAGAAGCTACTTTAAAGAGTCAACAGTCCGATAGAGAATTAAGAGAAAGAATTACAGCACTTAAAAAGAAAGGCGCTCCAGCTACAGAATTTGATAAAGCTTTAGCTAAAAAACAAGCTGCAGATTTTGCAGATTCTCAAGCAGGTTTACAAAAAACAGCAACAGCTTTGTATAAAGTTGAAGATGCTTTAGATGCTCAGTTACAATATACAAAAGATTCTTTACTAGGCACTGGACCGCTTGCGACATTAGGAGGATTAACTAAATACGGAAGTAGTGAAACAGAAGGACTCGAAGCTAAATTTAAAGAAATTGATTTGAAGAATATGGTATCGACCTTTTCTGGGATGTCAAAAGCTGTAGATTCAGACGCTGAGAGAAAGGCATGGAAATCTACACAAGCTTCTGTTGCTAATGATGATAAAACAAACGTACAAATACTACTAGGTTCGAAAAGTTCTTTATTGAAAGATAGAGCGATTGCTGAAGCAAAAGCTTCTCACGTTAAAGAGTTTGGGAATTTAGACGGATTCACACATCCTATACTTGAGGGTAAAGTTACTACGCTAATTACTCCTTCAGGAGAAATGAGATTAGTTCAGAAAAACAAAGCAAACTCTATGAAAGACGCAGGGTATAGAACTGTTGATCAGTTTGCAAAAGAACTTCTTTCTGGGAAATCAGGAAAATCTGAGTCTGTAACTATGATAGCACCTAATGGAGAAGAAAGAACTGTTAGAGCTGACATGGTACAAAAGTATATTGATAAAGGTGCAAAAATAAAGGAATAGAATGAGCGATTTTTTCGACGATGAAGACATTGTAGAAACTAAGAGTTTTTTTGATGATGAAGATGTTGCAGATTATGAACCATCTAAATTAGAAACTGTAGCGAGACTTGGAGGACAAGGAGCTACTGCAGGATTTCTTGATGAAATGCTTGCAACTCTAGGTACAAAAGGCGCTAGTCCAAGTCAAATAGTTGCTGAACCTGAAAAAGCAATCGAAATAGAAAAAGAATTATTTAAACAGTATGAGCAAAATCTAGCCGGAGAACGAGCTAAAACAAAAGCCGCAGAGGAAGCTAATCCTAAGACAGCATTAGCTGCCGAATTAGTCGGCGGAGCTTTACCTGCATTACTTACTGGTGGTGGTACAGCCGCAGCAGCAGTAGTTAAGCAAGGTTCTAAACAAGCTTTAAAAGAAGCTGCTAAAATTGGCGCTAAATACGGTGCAGTATCTGGAGCCGGATATAGTGAAGCAGAAACACCTTTAGGGGTAGCTGAAGATATCGCTACTGGTGGAGCGGTCGGTGGAATTACTGGCGCAGCATTACCTGCAATAGGTAAAGGAGCTAAAGATCTAGCTAAAGTTACAGGAAGAGGAACCAAAGATCTCTTAAGTTCTTTAATTCCAGAATCTGAAGCAATTAAAGCAGGTTTTAAATATGGAACTCAAGGTAAAAAATTACAACAAGACGTGGTAGATGATGAAATAATCGACATCTCTAAAAAGATTCTTGGAAATTTGCAGAACGTAAAAAACTCTAAAAACCTTAAAGATGTTAAAAAGAGATTAGACGGTTTAGGAATCAAAGTCAATACGAAAAAAGCTGTAGATAGAGCTATCGATGATCTTGAGAAAATCAGTAAAAACGATATGCTCGATATTCAAAACAAAGAACTATTGCCAAAATTGAAAAAATTAACAGGGGTTGATTTAGAAGGTGAAAAACTCACAGAAAAAGCTATAAAAAACGCAATTAAAAAACAAGATCAAAACGAAAAGTTTATAAAAAATACACTTTCTAATGAAATAAAGTTTGATCCAAAAATCACAAAAAGTATTACTCAAGAAGGTAGACCGTTAGTTTCGACCACAGACTTAGGTAGCGGAAAAGTTACTACGTTAGTCGGTAACATGGTGGGTAGAGCAGAAAAAGATCTCGGTAATATGACAGTTTCTGAAGTAGAAGCTTTGAGAAAACAATTAAACGTTTTTACGAAACTTGCTAAGACTCAGGGACTCGATGGTGATCCTGTCATGGTCAGAGCTAAAAGATTAGCTGTAGAACTAAAAGATTTAACTAATGAAGCTATAGAACAAACAGCAGGAAAAGATCTATCTACTGCTAATAAAAAGATGTCGGACCTTTTAACTGCAGAACAGTTGCTCGGAATTGACAAATCTAAGTTTGTTAGAAATGAAGATAGAATGTTAGAACAAGCTAGAAAGATTGGTGAAAAACTCGGATTCAAAAAAGGATTTTCTGGTAGAGAAGAAGAAAAAAGAGCTGCTGAATTACTAGGATCGAACATAATAGAACCTGAAGATGCTGCTCAACTAGGACTTATAAAAGAGCTAAATACTGTTATGGGAAGAGAGTCCCAAGAAAATATATCAAGAGCTGGTATATATAAAAAATTAGTTGGAGATGTTCCAAATTTAGCCGGAAGAGGAGTTCGTAGAGTTTCTGATGTAGTTTCTCCGGCTAAAAAAGCAAGTGATGAAATTGGTCAAATGACTCAAGAGCAATATATGAACTTTAGTCAAAAGTTGGCGAATTCTCCATCTCAAGGATTAAAAATTATTGGTGAAAGATTATTAGAAGCTGGAAATTTAGATGAAATGGCTAAATCACAACTAATGTTTTCATTATCTCAGAGTCCGGCATTCAGAGAGCTTGTCAAAAGAGAAACAGGTGAAGCTGACAAGCAATTAAATTCTATGATTTCTCCAGAAGAAACTACAACAGATGTCGATTCTCCAAAAAGTTCAGAAGATCAAAATAGAGAACCATCGATGAGCGACTTTCTAAAAGAAAAAGAAGGTGGGACCGCTTTAGTTGGATATGTTCCAAAAAACAGCTCTAAATCGGGAGTAACAATTGCTACAGGATTAGACTTGGCGAATTTCGACCTCGAGAGTTTGGTAATTTCTGATGAACTAAAAAATAAGCTTTCTGAATATAAAGGAGTTACTGGAAAAGACGCAGTTAAAATTGCAGCTAATCTCAAAATAACAGAAAAAGAAGCTAAAGAAATAGATGAAGCTATGGACGTATATAACTCTGGAAAGATTGATTCGAAAATGAAAAGTCTTCCTAAAGAGTATCAAAATGATGATTTTAAAGAAGGTCTTGAGTCTATGTTACATAATATTCCTGCTGGAGCAAATAAGCTAATCCAAAGAGTCAATTCTGGAAATGTTGACGAAGCTATCGATAAAGGGGTTGAGTATAATAAAACAGGTGGTAAATTCGCCTCTGGACTACTTCAAAGAAGAATGGAAGAACTATATAAGATGTTTCCGAAAAAAGCTAATCTGATCCAATCCGAAGGTAAAATCGAGTATGATAGAAACAAGTCTCAAACTAAAAGATCTTGGGAGGACATTAATACTATAAAAGAAAAAGTTCAAGCTTTGGAAAAAGATATTGACCGTGTTAATCAGCAACAAAGCTCAGGAGATTCAACTCCTATATCGCAAATCGATGACATGCTCGGAAGAATTAACGAGTTAAATATAGCTCAAGAAGACGTTGATGAGATCGAAAATGAAGCTATAAACATGGAAGGTTTTTCTGACGGAGAAAGATTAAAGCAATTATTAAAGGAAAAACTTGATATAAATTAAGGAGAATTTATGGACAAATTGGATGTCATTTTAGAGATTGTAAAAGATAACAGAAGTAGTGTTAAGGAAATCGCGAGAGATGTTAGTGAAATGAAGTTAGATGTTGAAAGAAATAAAGACGGCTTAGATGAACATATGACACAAACCAAACTTGTTAGAAATCAAGTAGAGCTTGTTGAAAAACATATGGATATTCGTCTAGAAAAACTTGAAGAAAAACATACATTTAGCTATTTCATGAAGATGGTTATTGGACTTTCTACCGGAATCACTGCTATTACTGGTGCAATTTACGGAATTGTTCGATTAATCGATAAATATTTAGCTTAACTCTTAGTTCCTTTCTTGTAATTCATAGCGTCTTCTATTTCGCAAATTTCGACTAATTCGTTTTCATTAACTTCATCCCACGAAACTAAATCATACTCATTACTCATTTTAGCCTTATTTAAAAAGTCGTTATTTCTCGCATAATTCATTCGATTGTGAGTTCTTTTTGGTTGCACACTATCTAAGAAATCTTCCATTTCTTCGATTTGTTCTGTAATCATTCTACAAAACTCTCTGTCGGATTCTGTCGTACTTTCGGGACTTTTCTTGTAAATCTTACCTCTTTCCTTCTTAATCGCCTTTATTTGACCTTTTATATCTTCAACCGAGTCAATGTCCAACTTATCGTCTAGGAACTCTGTGTGTCCAAATTTGAGCTTTGTAGAGGCATTGTAATAAGCTTCATTGAAGTCATTTAGAAATTTCTTCTGTTCGTCATTCAGCGGAGGCATTACCATTTTTCCGGACTCTTTCACGCCATTTACATAGTGTCGATTATCCATATAATCTCGTCTACTTTTTAAATTTGTACTAGTGTCTAAAGCTGGGTATTTCTTCTTATTTCGGCGGTTCTTTTTATTCATCTTCTGATTCCCATGAATTCTCTTCTTTATAATTAGAATATTTACTTTCTGGGGTCATATTTATTTTCCTTTTAGGAGGTAATATTCCTTCACTTTCAATTTTCACCAAGATCCTATCAGCAATTTCTTTATAAGTATCTTTCTCAGAATCTAGTAGTTTTTGATAAATCTTCTCAACCATTTCACTTCGTTTCATTTTTAATCATCTCCAATCTAATTTCATCTTCCTCTGTCAACTCAATCGAGCTTTTATCTAACATATAAACTCGCTGTTTCCCTGTCCTTTTCGCTTCAAAAAGTTTATTGAATTTCCGGAAAAATCCAATCTTGGACATCTCTCCTCCAAACTTCTCTTTATACAAATAGAATATCACATAGTTCGGGATTCTGTCAACACCTTTCTTGATATGTATTTCAAATAGAAATCGATCTAGTTCATTTAAAATAGGCTCAGGACTCGTTATAGAGTCCGTATCGCCAATCAAATCAAGGAGGTCATTCACATCGTAGTCTTTATTCATACTACAATGTAAGCTTTATTCTTTTCTTAATGTTTGTAAAGTAGTTTAAAAACCTCACCCTATTTCTTTCGACATAAGTTGCTGGTTTATAATTTACACTTTCTATAGAAATCGGAGCAACAATAATTGGACATTTGGAAAATTTAACTCTGAAATTCCCGAAAAAAGTTCGATAAATTTCGTTATAGGTTCCTTTCAAAGTTCTGTCACAGGTAACTAATACTACTTTATCTGCGTGATTCTTCTTAATCGCAGTTTTTGCGGTTAACCAAAGCTCATCTCTAATCTCTTCTCGGTATTCTTCTAATGTAATTCCAATTCTTTTTGCGGAAACTTCTTCAAGCTCTGTCACGTTATCTTCTAGATTTTTTATGATCGAGTTTAATTCTCCACCTATCTCGCCACTCAATCCGCTTACAGAAGCTCTGTGAGACATTAGTACTCCAGAAGGTAAAATATAACGCTTTCCTAAGTTCTGAACCGTCTGATAACCCATAGAAGCTGCAAAAACAGTGATTGTGTGAAAGTTGCAAGGTAAAGCATTTAAAGTGTCGAAGAAAAGTTGACCTGCTGAAATTGAGCCACCGGGTGTATATAATGTGATATAGATATCTCCTCCTACATTTCTAAAACAAACATCCATTGCCTCAAGCTGCTTTTTTGCCACAAATTCGTCAGTAAAAGCATTATTAAAATTGATACTATTGTTCTTGTTCAATTCGATTGTTTTACCAAAAGCCAGAAGTGGCAGAAGTAATAAAATACTTAAAATTTTCTTCATTTTAGTCCCTTTACAAACGGATGTTCCTTGTCAAAATAATCTCTAACCCATTCATCCTTTTTAGTGAATTTTAATAACCAATGATTCAAGTCTTCTAACTGTAACCATAAAATTAGTTTAGTTGATTTGTTTCCTTTTGTCAACACAAAAAGTGAATTTAAATAAAATAATACAGTTTGCAATATCGTCGGATTATATTTATAGTGTCTATTAATGTAATATTTATGCCACGGTTGAACTAGAAAAGCTAAATCATACGTTTCTGTCATATTGTTTTCCCAGAAGTAATTTCGATGCTTTTTGCGTATATTAAACAGCGATCTCGCAGCTACCCAGACACTTTTCAAAGTTATCTTTTTTTGATTATATTCTGGTAAATTGCAAAAGTTCCAGTAATTATGGTTCAAATCGTGTCTGCTCAGAAATCCGAGAGAAACAGTACCAATCACTTCGTCTATTGAAAAGGGTGGAGTAAGGTCATTAGGGTTACGGTCTATTTTGAGCGGATCGTAACTTCTAACACATTCTCTGAAACATTGCCACTGTGAGTCTAGACTGTATGTTCTAGGTGCTAGATACTTAGAATAGGCTGAATAAATCCATCCGTTATTAGAACTAGGGTTTCCGTTCTTTGTTGGTTTATCGTGATATCTTGTGTATTTATCTTGGTAACTGGTCATCTTCTTGCTCCAAATATTCACCTTTTAATCTAATATAAATATCTGGAAATCTATCAATTAATCTGTTAAACATCCAAATCGCCATCATGACCTTCTCCTTCTGCGTCAATTCTTTTACCATCCTTAATTCCTTTGCTTTGTTTCTGACTTTTCAAACTTAATCCACCTTTAACATTCTTTGGTTTAAAAGCTTCAACCTCTCCCAATAACTGTTCTCTGAACCCTCTGTCACTAGGATCTATATCTTTCTTACAAGCTACAGCATAATGTCCGCAATCGGTACAAATACCTTCCTTATTAGTTACAACAACTCGATAAGGTGTTCGACCTCTTGATACGTTATATTGTTGGGATTTTATTTTAGTACACGTACAGTAATAATTCACTATTCTTCAACCTTTTCTATAGTAAGCGTTTCGTTTTGATTCATCATTACATCTCTCATCTCAACATCCCTTCTGTTTTATCTTCAAAATCCATTATTTCTTCCTTTTCAATGTTCCTTCCTCTACTCGTATTTCAGTCTCTTTATCACTTTCTTTTTTGTGACACTTCTTGCACATTACCGTCAAGTCTTCAGGAGCACAAAACAATCTATCTAAATAATCGTCCCAACTAGCAAATCCTCGCTTGGGTTCAATAACAGGATCATCGTGATCAAGTTCTGGAGTTTGCCATATGATATTCGGATACATGACCTTCTTTTTTTCAAAGTTTTTAGTACTTTTTCCGTCATACATAAGTTGGTCACATTCTTCGCATTTATATATAGCTGTGTCAACTTTTTCTCTGTTCTTAGCTTCAGCGTATTCAGGTCTTTGAAAAGATAATCTTCTTAAATGTTTCTTTATTCGACCTACAGGAATATACGACTTTTTCTTTTTAGGCATTAAAAATCCTCATATATCATTTCCTCTAGACAAAATTGAATCACAAACACCTTTATACATCACCTTATTTCCCCATCTATATTTTTACAAAAAGGGATATTTAAATCTAGTATAACATTATTCATCTTTCTCTGAAAAGTTTTTCTTTTCATTTCTCAATCCTTTTTTCAGTATACCCACACTCGCAAAAACACAACGTCCCAAATAAGGTTTTAGTGATCTTTAATTCAGATCCTTTACATTTCGGACATTCATCTTCTCTAATTTCTCTTAGATTCTTGCTGGTTTTCGCGGCTTCTATAAGATCTTCTACTGATAAATCTTCAGTACTACCTTTTAAAAATTTTATGTTATTCGCTAAAGCTGCTTCTGCGGTATTTAATTTAGTTACTAATATACTCTTTTCTTTTTCTAGCTTTTTAATTCTGTTTTTCAACTTTTGGATTTCTCCATCTTTCGCTTGTCTCACTACCGATCCTTTTTTCACCTTACCCAACAGCTACTCCTCTTTTTCCTCCAATTGTCTCATTCTTTCTTTACAGACATGAACAATTTTCTCGTAGTCTAATTTCCGACTATCTCCTTCCTTATTTCGTAATACTCGTTTGATTATATCGGCGTCCCACGGATTCAGATTATATTCTTCCCAAATAGCCCATGGTTGTATTTTATACTTAGCGTAGTCAGAAGTCCCTACGTTGTAACTTCTAATGTCTTCGGTTTCCTCTTTTTTAACAAGCTCTAACCGATCTCTGACTTCCTTTTTTTTAACAAGCTCTAACTGACCTTCGTTTAAAAATATACCGTCATTATTTTTTAAATGTATGTGATTTTGATAACCTGATATAGATCCTATAACTCCTACTTCTCCCTTCTTATAGTATCTATGATCTTCTCGTTCCAATTTAATAATCTTAACTTCATCACCAACTTTAAATTTCACTTCCTACCTCCAAATAAATCACTTATAAAATATCTAGTCGTGTAAAACATCTTTAAGAAAAAGAACGGGTGGTACTTCCTGAGCCTAGGACTCCCTTTCATTAAATTGTGACTAAAATCGTACTGTATTTTCTTTCGTCTTAAATATGATGGAATTTTCACATCAACTTCCGGAATAACCAACACGCGATTATCATATTCAATAGCAACCATAGATCTTGTTAAATCATTTGGATTATCCGCTAATTTGAAAAACTTCACTTTCGAATTTCTCGGGATATAATTAGGACTTTTCTCATCTTCACCAATATTCACCAGAAGGATCAACTCTTCACCTTTCTGATATTCGGTTTCTAGGTTTAATATCTTTAAAAAAAAGTAGATAATCGGTACAAATAAAGATTCAATAAAATCACTTAGTTTCGTCAACATCCGTTTTCTCCATTAACATTCTTAATGTTTCCATAATATCGTACTCTCGCTTTTTAATCAACCCTAAAACCTTATTTTTCGAGATTTTCGGCGCTAAACTTGCGGCAAATTCTTCAGGCATCTTATCGTTTTGTTCAAGTACTCTTTTTACAAATTCGTCTTTGATTCTTTTGTTGTGGTTTTCATGGACTTGTTTTAAAAGCTCTCGACCTTCTCTAGAAAGCGGGACCCCTTTAGACATTACATCAGTCTCTTCTTGTGTTATTACACATTTCATAGCTTAAACTCCCTTAATATTTGTCCGGCTGTTTCTTCCCGACGGTTTTTGATCTAATTTTGATGATTCGTTTAGTAGTAAAAAATAGTCAATACGAGGTCTTAATAAAAAGAATATTAATTTTCTCATTGGATTTCCCCTATTTGATCTATAAGACCTAATTCTAGAGCTTTTTTCGGATCTAGAAAAGTATCCCAGATAAGTATATCATCCAATTTAATATTTGTAAAGCGTTTTTTCACTTCTTTTATTTTCTCTAAGTATATGTTTTTCATCCATTTCTCATCTTTTCGATAATCTGAGTACTGTCTATCGACGTTCCTTGGATGATCTCGAGCAATCCCTTCACTTCCTATATGTAGCATTAATTTAGAATTAGGTGTCATGATTCGTTTATCTGCGGCTTGTAAAATCAAAGTTGCCGAACTTGATACTTCTCCGTAGCAGATGATTCTAACTACATTCTTACACCCTCTAATAAGGTCGTAAATAGCCCTAGCAATACTTACTGAACCACCATCAGATATAAGCTTTATAGTGATCTCACCGTGTGTAGAATCAAGAGCATGAAGGTTACAGGTAGCAGTTTTCAACATATCTTCATCAACATCACCAATTAAGTTAAAAGTCTTTGTTGGTATGAAAACTCCGCGTTCGTGATAAAGCTCCAGATACTCTTTTAGCTTTTCTGACATTAATACTCCTTAAGGTATTTTATAATCTAACTTATTACTTTTTTCAATATTATCTTCCCAAAATAATAACCGAAGGTTACTATAATGGTTTAGTTTTATTATCTCAAGTTCACTCGTAACTGTTGATAAAGGAATTATGTGATCTATATGCACTTCTTCCCAATTTATGTACTCCCTACCTATACCATAATTAAACTCAAAAGTTTCTTGTAAATGGTTTAGTAAAAATTCTAAAGTAAGGGGCTTCTGTTTATTACAACCTTTACATACTTTTAACATTTATCTAGTAGTTCCTTTTCTAGTTTTCTTATTAAGTAAATTAATATTATCTCTTGACTCGGCTCCACATTTTTTACATTTATATTTTTGGAATTTAGATGCATTAGTATAATAGAACCCCGATTTTTTAAAATCGCTACTACCACAAGTACATTTAGGTGTATTTGAATTATTATAAACATCAAATAATGTAGAAGATTCCCAAGGTAACAGTAAAGTAAATAACTCTTCCAATGAAGTTACATCTTTCATGTTATAATCCTCCATTTCTTTAAAAGCCTCCACATTACCTTTTAAACACTCCGACCATAAAGTAAATCCAGAAAATTTACCATGTAGCGATTTTTTGTTAGTTTCACATAAAGAGTTAGTTAAGTGCTCTAGTTTATTTGACATAAATTTAAAGTGTTTTTTAACCATTTTTAATGTATCCATTTTTTTATAAGAAGAAGGAGGTTTCATTTTATGATTAATAAAACGACCGTTCATTACCTTTATGTCAAAAGAGTTAGAATTATGTCCAACTAGTATATCACATTCATCTATTAATTTATGTAAATTTTTTAAAATCTTACGATCATCTCTTAAATCTTTTTGATTCCTAACGTCTTCATACATTATATCGTCACTTCCGTACCATTTTGCTGCATACGATAAAACTGAACTTTCTTTTAAGACTTGATTCAGACCAACATTTTGATCCCACAAACTCCATACATAGGCTTCTATTGGAGATGTCTCTAAATCATATAATAATATCTTAGGTGCATCTTTTCGATCTTTTAGTGTCAATATTGGGTATTTAAATCTCGCATAAGCTTTTTTTGTTGCATTTTGTGTATGATTAGTACCAAACTTACGATTGAGTTTAGTCGCTATTTGTTTATACGTATAATCATCGTATAACTCTAACAGCATATCGATCTCAGGTTGGCTCCATTTTTTACTCATTTCAACTCCGCGGTTAATTTTTGCTTCGAATCTCTATCTCTAGATAGAATCCAAGTATTCTAAATATTATATTAGTATAAATAAATTATTTTGTCAACAATAATTATATAATATCTCAAGTTCTTCCAGTTTTTATAACCTACTCTGTATTTCTAATCCAAAACCAAATCCAACAATAGATAACATAATGTTGATGTACGAAAGATTTCTTACTAACATTAACTTAGTTGGAAAACTTATTTTAGTTACCTGATGCTTATTTTTGAACATATTTATAGTACTACTGTTCGTAAACTCAGGTAATGTAAGATATAACTTATAGTAATACCCTTTCTTTTGGAAATGACCACCTTCTATTAAACTAATCATTTAGGATTTTCTCGACTAGTTTACGTTCTTTTGTTGACATACCTAAAGTATCTCTAAGTTCTCTTAGTACTCCGTACATTCTACTAGCTTCTTTTCGTTCAGTAACAATTGAAAGCAAAAGATTGATCTCTTTCTTGTTTCTCGCCATTTCCTGCTGAAGTTTTGGTAACTTTCCAGAGTTTCTGAATTTCGCATATTCTTTATTACAACGTTGTATGTGAGTCAAAAGCTTCAGTCTACCTTTTGCTTTTTCATAAGTTGTTCGTTTATTGTTCATGTCCAATATCTCCCTGCACCGTCATTATAATCTTTCATCTTTTCTCCAATAAATATTCCACAATTCTCTGCTCCACAGTCTCATCGCAAATAAACTCCGTATAATCTATCCCGAGTTGAATCAAAAGCTCCTTCATCCCAATATCAGCGCTTAATGACTCCTCTTCCGTATGAATTCTTCCGTGTGGATTAAAACCCTTAGTTCTTTTTAAAAAGATATGCTCAATTTTGTACTCATTATCTTGGCAAAACTTATGATGTTGCTTTAACATCACCCTACAAGCTCCAAATTCCGCTTCATACTTATCGTGTCTATCTCCGTAAAAAATACTAAGAGCCATTGGAGAATCCGTTATAATGTAATCTAACTGATTGTTCATATATAAACGTTCTTTCCTAGCTTGTTGCTGAAAAATATAGGCTTGATCACCTTCCTTGATTTCACGACCTTCCCAAACCCAATCCTTTACAAACTCGTTGTTCATTTCACAATCAAAATCTTGTTTTTTCAAAAGATTGAATACTCCGGCACAAGTTGTCGTTTTTCCTGTTCCGGGTCCTCCCCATAAACACACTATAGTTTTACTCATTGCAACATCCCTCCGTCATTTCCTTCGTTCCCAAATCCGCCAAAATCGTCATCGTCATCTTCTTCGGTTTCATATTCAACTTCGTAATCGATTAAGTTTACGTGTTCTCCATAGTCTTCAGGATCTCCACTAACTCCGTAAGAGTCCATCATTCTCTCGAACTCTATTCTACTTAGAAAGCTCACTCTTTGAGGTTCTTCGAAATCTTCGATTAATACGACCTCTAGTTGTGGGTATAGACCTTGTAACTGTGCTGCTAGCTCTAACAGTTTATCTTTTTTACTCATTATAAGTCGCCGATATTTTCTAATTTGTCCAGTGTTAGAATTGTGTCAGTTTCTGGATTGTAATATATTCCATACAAAAGACATTTCCATCTTTTACGATATTCTGCTTTTGTTATATTAGCACATCTTTCGTCTATTTTCAAAAGGTTTATTGTTGTATTCATCTTTTTTATCAAATTGTCTTTTTCCTTTAACCTTCCGTTCATTATAAGAAACGTTGACAATGTCCCTAAAACTACTCCTATAATGTATCCCAATATCATCATAAATCTCCTATGTTAAATATTAATTTATCACAAATTTTACATTTTTCATATATCTTGAGTTTTCTCTACAATCTTAAAAGCAACAGCAGTTAAAACACTACCTAAAACAAAAAAAGCTACTGATCCTAACCATGAGTCAAATTTAGCTTCTGAGAGCTTTTCTCGTTGCTTCTTAGCATCTGTTTTGTGATAGTCTATCAAGTCATCCTGAGCGATTTTTAAATCAGATAACACTATATTAGATCTCTCTGCTTTTGCTGCTTTCTCAGCTCTCTCGTAAGTTAGTAAAACTCCATCAAAAGGAGCTTTTTCGCCCTTTTTCAATCCTGCAGAATCCGCTAAAACTGCGTTACTGATCAGTAATAGTATCATTATTATTTTCATTTAACATTCCTTTTCTTTTCAATATGTATAACAATATAGATACATCGAAAATACTAGCTTCGTTTACATGAAGTGTAGTAGTATCGTAAATTCGAAATTAAGTAATCATAAGCTCTCTGTGTGTAATTAGGCTTATCTACACAACTAGTCCCTAAAATGAGCAATAATATCATCATCAGACATGTCTTCATCTTCAATCTCCTCTAACATTTCATCTAATATTTCTACGTTTTTTTCAAGCTCTTTTTGCTTTTTAGGTTTACTTCTAAATAAACTCATTATAAACTCTATTAATTTCCCTATCATATATGCTCCCAAATTAAATATATACTACTTATTTCTTTTTGTCAACCAAATAACCTGTATCTCTAAGCGCTCTAAATATAGCAGAAATCTTTCCTAAATTATTCCTTCCCGTTTCATCGCACCATTCTAATGCACTCATGCACATTTCGTAATTCAAATCGTCTAAAGATATAGATAAATCTAAATAATCGTCCTCGTTTAAAAAACCATGTCTTATGTATTCCATACCACCGTCTACGAAAATATTACCACAACTACACTCTTTAAAATCATGTCTATTAGCTGAGTATATCTCATCTCCACAATTTAGACATTTGGCGGAATTATTCAATATCATTGCTTTCCCTCTTTATTGGCTTTCCTACATTTCTCACACGTTCTAGAGCTTCTTCAAATTCGCGATCTTCTTTTTGCTTCATTTCAAAAGCTACCTTCGCATCTAGCAGGTTTCCGTATTTTGTAATTCGTTGCTTTTCTATCGGTTTCATTTTAGCTCCTGTATAGCTATAGCTGTTGCATGAGCAGCGGCTTGTTGAAAACTATCTCCATCACTCCACCCCCAAGGCATTTTCATAGAACATATATAACCGTCTATGATTAGGAATGATATTTCTTGACTTTTGTATTTACCAAGACTATTTTTTCTCAACTTCTCCCAAACAGGAACTAGTGAGTCTAAAGATTTGGTAAAGTTCGGAGAAATTACCACTCTGTTGTCGTGAGAGATCCACCAGTAATCTACATTTTCATCAGGATGAGCCTGTTCTCTTCTCCAACCCATGAATTCCGCAATTGTCTCATTAACTTCTTCATCAGTCATACCGCACTTCCCTTATAATTCCTAAACACTTTGTCGTAACTCTCACTAGTAGATACTACAGATAAACTGTCGTAATTTGACCTGCTGAAAAATAACTTACTCGAGTCTTGAAGTTCCGGAAAAGAGTCTACAGGTTTCTGTCTAGTTAACTGAACACCTAGTTCGATTAAATTTAACTGAGTAGGAATTTTATATCCTCTTTCTGTAAACTTTACTATTCTCGCTAAAGTCCCAAGTTTATTTCTACACTTTAAATTGATTTTGAGATGTTTGTTAAATATCGCCATTTTGTCTTGAATAAAAAGATGTTTTGTTTCAAAGTCATAAAAGTTCATATTCATAGTGAAATCAAACTCATTGATTATATCTAGAGGATTTCCTGTACAAGTTGTAATAAGCTGGTATTGTATTCCGTCTATGTTTAAAGATATCGCGTTTTCTGTAATAAAGCTTTCTGGATGGTAAAGTTTGAAGAACTTCTTCACTTCATCCACATTAACATCTTTTTTAAAGAATATGTCAATATCTTTAGGTGATTCTTGTTCTATTACTGATCTGATACAACCTCCAGCAATATACATGTTTTTTATAGAAACGGGAGATATTAAATACTTATCTAATTTTGTAAAAAGTTTTTTAGCGTATCCTTCTAGTATTTCTTGTACTGTCATTATTTCTCCCGAGAGACTTCTCAACTTCCTCTACGTAGTAATCATAATTGATTTCGTCAATAAAGTCAAGCATATTATTCATCTTTTATTTAAAATTCTCTATTAATTTTTCACATTCTTTAACGTAGTAATCATAGTCTATTTCACCTATGTAACGATTAAGATTATTACAAACTACACACTTTCTCCCAGCTTCTATGTTATTTTTTCTAATCTCATCTTTACCTTCTAGAGGAGGCATCAATTTATACAAAGTTTTAGCATCTTTTGAAGTCGAAATATAGTATCTACAAACATTTTGTTCTTTATATTGCACACCTTCTTCATCTTCGCTCACTAAGTCAAACTTTTTAGGAATCTTTGTTCTTGACATAAAATCATGTATTTCTTCATGATTTCTGACGAATTCTTCAACCGGAGTCCCTTTCGCTAGATATTCTTGCACAGCCTTTTGAACAACTTTCATAGATTGATTCTTATGGTGCTCAGAAGATACTTCATAGGAACCTTTAGCTTTAATCTTATCAGAACCTTCGTAAACTCCTATGTAATTATTTACATTTTGTATGTACATTTTACTGTAGTCTACCCTTTCCATTTTTAATTTAGTCACTTCTTCCCATTCCGTAACCAATTCATCAACTTTCGCAGAATCTGATCGCTTGACTCGAAAAGTAATACCATCCGTATTCGATTGTACCGAAGTAGCCCCTTCTAGTTTCAGGATCTCTTCAAGCAACATACATAAAGAAAGCTGACCATTTACAGTAATCGCCATCGTATATTGAGGATCATAAAAAGGAGAGTATTTATTGTTGGAGTTTCCATAAGTCGCGTTTAATGCAAGTTTGATGCTGAGATTTTCAGGAGAGCCTTTAGGGTGAGTTTTCCTTTCTTCAAAAAGATCCTCGTAAGTTTTACAAAATTGAGAACTTAAATGTTTGGGAAACAGCGTATTTTTGATTGCTAAATTCGGATAATATGATTCTACGTCAAGATCAATAATGACATGTTCATCGTCAGATTCCACCAAAGATGGTTCTACACTTGAGTGGATTCCACCAACTCCAAATACATACTCGTGTCCATTGATGACCACATTTAAAGCAGTTGCTATGTTCCAAGTAAAATAATATGATTTCTTCCCACTCTTAAGTTCTTTAACCATAATTTCAGCTAAAGGTGTATGTTCTCTAAATTCGACTATCTGTTCATCGGTAGGATACTCGTCCATCTTTTTCGACTTCTTCTGAATCATTTTCGCATACTTTGCAACTTCTCCTAAATCTGACTCTAGAATGTCCGAAAAAACTCCTTTAGTTTCGGAAATACGTTGAGCTTTAAACCACTTCAGGATTGCTGCAAATTCAGGTCTTTCGAAATCAACGTAAGGTAAAATTATATCTCTCAAAAAGATCCTACTACGTTTAGTTTGTCGCATTGTTCGTCTTTTATTTACCCACTTATAACACGAACCTTTTTTCACAGCTTCTAATTCTTGAATAAAGATTTCTCCGCCAATTTTTGAATCCGAAGCATTTGTAAAATCCATTTTATATTTTTTTGATAAAGATTCCCTAAGTTTTAAAGCTCCTACATTTTCGTAGTAAAATTCCAACGTAGACACTACATCATTTGCATTATATTCAATAATGTCCTGCATTTGACTTTCGGTTAACTCTGTATCAAAAGGATAAGGAAGTTCTTGAAGGTTGTCGAGTTTCATGTTAAATTGCAAAACTTTCAAAGATGTCATTTTTGCAGCATTGTCAAAATGGTTCAGTTTAAAAAGATCAACTTGTGGAATCTTAATATCTCGAAGTCTAGGTCCAAACCTGCTAGTTCTCATTGCTTGAATTATATCTTGAGCTTTTTTATAAATTGAGGACACTTTACAACTAGGATTGTTCATAATGTGGTGTAAAATAGGGTAATCAAAACCTAGATTGTTAAAACCTACAAGTCTTCCTCCGGTTTCTTGAAGATGATCTAAAAACATAAACATTACACTTCTGTCATCTTTTCTGTCAGATATCTCGAAAATGTAGCCATCTTTTCCGTCTGCTGAAATTACGCAAAATGAGAATAAGTTTTTATATGTTTCTAAATCGTATATCCAATCGTTATCGTAATAGTTCATAATTCCCTCCTAAAACGTTTTAAATACATACCCTTGATGTTTTATCTCATTCGTACTATAACCGCTTATATCGAATTCTCGAGCTTTCTCAGGCTTGATTAAATCCAACAAATCTGAATATTCTGAATCAACCTCCACCTCGAAGTCTTTCGTGGTAATTACGTTACCTTTAACACTCAGAATTTCCGGCTTTTCTAATAAGTATTCTTTAAATTCTTTGTAAGCAATTTTATCGTCTATTTGGTACAAGTATACTCCTCTAAAATCAAATAATCTTCCAAATTGACTAAAACATAGAACCAAACTAATCGTTCTCGTTCGTCTAACATAAGTCTGTGATTAAAGTCTTTATAATAAAGCTCAATGATTTCGTCAATCTCATCTACATTGTAACATAGATGTAGAATTGAGTCAACTAGTTCAGTATCTTCCATATGCTCAACTTCAGCTTTTAACCCGTAAACCTCGAAATATAATGGAGTGTAGAAGAACAATCCATTGTGGTAGTACGATGATTCTTTCATTTATTATACCAAGTTCTTATAAATTTACATAAAACTTGTCTTATACGTTCTCTGGTTACTGATTCATCATAATGTACATTCTCAATTAAA
>Ga0209345_10000936_pt1 | contig 37402 bp, 36 predicted proteins | sample Cruoilmetagenom7_FD_187294 | JGI IMG/M metagenome (GOLD analysis project Ga0209345, IMG submission 187294) | Oil polluted marine microbial communities from Coal Oil Point, Santa Barbara, California, USA - Sample 7 (SPAdes) (version 2) | ecosystem: Environmental > Aquatic > Marine > Oil seeps ...
GATATTAAATGCTCGCTGTCTTAGGTTTTGTATATGAGCCATAGTTTAATCAATGATTGAGGAAGAGTGAGTTTTCGCTGACATTTCTAGAATGAACGAGCTTAATATGTTTTTTCCATAGAGTGAGGACCTCATTAATCGTCGAGGTTAAGGGGGTTTATATCAATTCGCTCAGTAAAACTACTCACGTTATTGGATTAAGAATATTTATTATTACATGTTCAATGCCGTGAGGGCGCTAATTAAAGATGGGCCTAAGGTCTTCGAGTTTTTCAAACAATTGCCATATATAGTCTTTAGTTCCATTTTCTCGATGAGGGTGTAAATCTGCTAGAGTCGGGTCGTTACAGTAACTATCGAAAGCTTCTTTTGATGCCCATTCAACAAGAATGAAAACTTGGCGCGGAGTGATGTCTCCTGCAACAGACTCTTGGTATTTTCCAAGCGCTAGTACGCGACCATGATGATTTCTAACGTCTTTAGCGGAGCGTTTGGCGTATGCGAGGTACTCTTTTTTACTGGCAATATTGAATAGGTTAAGAGCATAGACGGGTTTGGACAAAGCTTGTCTCCTAATTGAGTGATGTTTTTACAACCTTCCTATTGGTTTGAATTAAAGGTTTTTAGTCCTGATTGTAGGTGACACGTTGAAGTGTGCTTGTATCTATGTGCTCAAAGTCTTTTCCATAAATATGTAGCGAAGTAACTTCGCGATAGGTTAATTCATCATTTTTAACGATCATTTTCATCTGAAAGGCCTTTGTTGTTGCCTTTTCTAGCATAAATGGGGATTGGACAATGCCGTAGCTGTCGCTACCCGCTGTTGCCGTCACATCAAAAATGCTGTCGGTGCTGGTCTGTTTAAATATACCTCCAGCAAGTAGACAAACACCCCGTGGAATGGTTAATGAGTGCATGATAACTTGAGTGCTAGGCTCATAAATCCAATGACCAATTTGGTCGTGAAAAATGTGACCGTTGTCGGCTCTGCGAACCACGTGATGATACTTAACGGCAACGAGCTGCTGCTCTTCTGCATTTTCAGCAACGCCAGCTAGGGTAAAGGTAAGGTCGTTTGTAAACGGGCTTTCATCTGGGTTAGCAGCTGAGTCGGGCGCAATATCTAAACCTACATTGCCAGACCACTTTCCAAGCAGTTGAGCTAAAGGGCCGTAGTCTATGTTGTCGATAACTGTGTTCATGTTCTTGGCTCTTATTAAAGTCTATCTATTTACTATATAACTAAAAAAATTATTTTTCTATTGATTTGGATAATGTACAGTCTATGACATAAATGGTAATTATTTTTTAACGCACAGTTTCATCAATGTTTTAACAGATAAAGGGTAACGATTATGAATGATTTCTCTGAAAAGACTGGCTCTGTGGGGCAGGCAGATGAGTTAAACACGAATAGAGCTTATCGAGAGTTACATGTAATACTGGGTAAAGAAAAAATTCAGCAGGTAGTTAGTAGTTTTTATGACCTTATCAAGGTGCACCCGAGTCTTGGAGGGTATTTTTCTGAGGTTAAAGACTGGAATGAGCTGAAGGAGCGGACCGGCCACTTTTGGTGGATCGACTTAGGTGGCGAGCGTTACCGCGAAGATATTTACAACCCGCATGCTGTGCACCGTCATTTGAAAATTCCACCCATACTGCTTGATGATTGGTTGGTTTTATTTTCCAGTAACTTATACAAGCACTTGCCAAAGGAGCTAGCGGATATTTGGCTTGCCCGCGCTACTAAAATGGCAGAGTGGATACGTACCGATTTGCAGCAGCATCAAGAGTCCTAACGCTGTGTAAGTTTATTAATTTGCTTTAGCGGTAGAGCCAGTTTTTAAGCAGGCGAGTAACAGCTGGCATAACAAGATAAGTCATTAGCAGTACTTGCCCGACCACCATAATGGCAAGCTTTAGTGTGGGAGTTAAGAGTGATAGCCAAGGCGCAAATAACTGATTAATAATAACTAATAAAGAAAAAACCACAACCATTAGCACCAGCGCCATTTTATGCCGGTTGGGTGCGGCGCTACTGGGCACTTCTGGCAAGGTAAACCAAAACTCTAGGCCGGAGACTTTCTTTATTTTGGTGTTACCCTCTATGAGCTCTTTTTCATCGAGTTCATCTAAAAAGCGCTGCCTTTGTTCTGATTCTTCCCATTTTTTTTGATGCGCATAGGAATTAAAACCAACAATTAGCACGTAGTCGCCACCTGTTTGTGCGGACGGTTTTAGTATATGCACACCTTGGTGTCCCGGAAATTTCGTCGCCACCTCAGACAGTCGGTGTAGCCAATCTTCATATTGTTGTTCTGCGCCCTTTTTTACTTTTCGCGCAATCGAAACGGTAACAGCGGTATTCTCTGTGTCAGTCATTATTAGCTAATGCGTTGCCAAATACTCAACTGGCTAAAGCTGTGTTGGAATTTTCGGCCAGTATCACGGATGACAAAAGGTACATCTACCGGTTCGTTAATCAACTTAAAATGTTCAGATAAGTGATCTTTCAAGCCTTCTAACGTGGAATAGGGTTCGCCATCTTTACGAATACCGCCTAGCCAATTTTCTTTAGGGGTAAACTCTTCTAGCCAAGTGTACGGTGAGGCAATGGCTAATACGCCACCGACGTTAATTCTATGGCGGATGTCATCGAGGAAAACAGCGGGTGTGCGCAAGCGGTCAATCAAGTTAATGGCTAACACCAAGTCATAATTTGTAAATTGAGGTTTTAGGTTAGTTGCATCGCCTTGAAAAAACTCGATATTTTCCTGGTTTTTTCTTAAGCCAATTTGCTCTAGTGTTTGTTCGTGGTAAGACACGATTTCACCTTCTTCAATCAGCTCGTAATGAATATTGCCTTTTTGTTGCATTTGGTGCGCAATACGAATGAAACGTGCAGAAAAGTCGATACCGGTGACGGCATCAAAATGTTGTGCCAGTTCAAACGATGCGCGACCAACAGCACAACCTAGATCAAGGGCGCGAGTCGTTGGTTTGTCTTGTAGTTGCTCCATGCATAATTGAACACAATGAGCAGACAGGTCTTTGACATCAAAATAAGTAGGCCCATAGTGAAAATGGCAGTATTGAGAGACAGCGGTATCGGTTTCGTACATGGCGGTGGGTTTTTCCATAGTTTGGTTTGATTCTACATAGCGGAAACCCGCATGTTGATAAAAGTGGCGCCTAAAGGCATAGCGAGCGTGTTTAGTAGCCTCGTTTCCGGTTGATATCCAACAGCCGCCTTTAATTAGATTGTGTTGTGTGTCGAAGGTGGGGGTTGAAAAGTCATCATATAAAGGGTGAACTTCAAAGCCATCAAAACCGCTGATAGGGGTTTCTGTCCACTGCCAAGCATTGCCGATTAAGTCGTGGAATTCACCAAAGGCAAAGTAATCAACCGGGCAGGCAGAGGCCCAGTGCTCAAGGTTAATATTTCCTGGTGCTTGCTCCCATTCGGGTTGATCAGGAATATCGTGCAACTGATGTAAATGCTGCCATTGCTCTTCGGTGGGTAAGCGAATAGAGGAGCCTTTTTTATCACTTAGCCAGTTACAAAATGCTTTCGCTTCTAAATAATTTACCTCCGCCGGCCAGTTCCAAGGCATTTCTTGCTCTTCTAATAAGGTACGAAGAAGGTAGCGATCATCCTTTTGTATCCAAAAAAGTGGGTGCTCAGGCTTTTTATATTGCACCCAGTTCCAGCCTTCTTCGGTCCAAAACCTTTTTTGGTGGTAGCCATTGTCTTTTATGAAGTTGAGAAACTCAGCATTAGAAACAAGGTATTTGCTGGCGGAAAACTCATCAATATCGACAACCCTTTCACCGTATTCGTTATCCCAACCGTAGGTTTGGTGGTTTTTATCTTTACCGAGCTTAATGCGCCCAGCTTCAACATGGAGGAGTTCATTACTGGGGGCTTCGCCCATGAGGGGGCAAACATTCCAGGTGCTGTGTTGCTGTAAATGCTCCAGTGGCATTTGGCGAATAATCGCTGAGGAAGTTTCGAGGTGAATACGTTGATGCTCAATGCCCATGAGAATTGGCCAAAAGGGGCTTTCCCAAGTAATGGGTAAATCAAGTGGCAAGGTGCTGATGAGTGAATCAACAAGCGTTAGTACCGTTTGTCGGTAGTCACGAACCTCGCTAATGCTCGGCCAGTCGTAATTTTTTTCGTCTAAATCATCCCAAGACATCTCATCAACACCAACAGCGAAAATAGACTCGAAACGGGGGTTAACACGTTGATGAATGAGTGACGCGAGGGTTAATTTATTAATGAAAAAGCTGGCTGTATGTCCGTAATAAAAAACCAGAGGGTGACGAAGTGACTCGGGCCTTAAATAAAAAGCGTTCTCATGTTTGAGGGTTTCGTAAAGCTGCTCTTCCAATTGGAAGGTTTTATGCAGGTAATCGCGAATTTCTTCTCGTTTTTGTGCAACAGTGCCCGTGTTCAGCACAATCGTTTTAGTTACTTTTATGTTATTGCTGATTTCTTCTGCTACGGATGACATTTTAACCCTCGTTGCTTACATTTCTTTTAGTCTATAACTGGTGCTTAAAAAATCAAAGATATTACACATAAGATTCGTTTATAGGTGATAAAAGTCAATTGTTGTAAATGATACCGGGCAGCCAAGTTGCTAGCTCAGGCCAAATAGCCAATAAGGCCAATAGGAACAGTTGAATTACAATAAACGGTATAACGCCCCGGTAAATTTGGCTAGTTTTAATTGATGCAGGCGCAACACCCCTTAAATAAAATAAGGCAAAACCAAAAGGCGGGGTGAGGAAGGATGTTTGTAAATTTAAGGCAATCATGATGCCCAACCAAACGGGGTTAATGTCCATCGCTAATAAAATAGGCGCAACAATAGGAACGACCACGAAGGTGATTTCGATAAAGTCTAAAACAAAGCCCAAAAGAAACATCACCAGCATGACCACTAAGACGGCACCAAACACACCACCGGGTAGATCAGATAATAATTCCTCAATGAGCTCGTCGCCACCAAAGCCTCTAAAAACCAGTGAGAATAGTGAGGCACCAATTAATATAAAAAACACCATGCTTGTGACTTGAGTGGTGTTTTGGGCAACATCGGTGAGTTGCTTAGCACTGAGTTGTTTTTTTAAATAAGCTAATAAGGTAGCACCCATCGCACCGACTGCGGCCGCTTCAGTGGGGGTGGCAATACCGGCAATAATGGAGCCTAATACGGCCATAATTAAAATCAGCGGCGGCAAAAGCCCCTTTATTAACTCTACAATAAGCGAAGTGTTTACTTCTTCGGCCGGTATTGCAGGGCAAACAGAGGGTTTAAATAAGGCGATGCCGGCTAAATAAACTAAATATAAAATCACCAGAATAATTCCCGGAATTAAAGCGCCGGCAAATAAGTCACCCACTGAGACGGTTTCTGGTGAAAAAATCCCCATATCTAATTGAGCTTGTTGATAGGCGGATGAAATGACATCGCCGAGTAGCACTAAAACGATTGAAGGGGGGATGATTTGCCCCAGTGTGCCAGACGCACAAATGGTGCCGCATGCCAAAGCAGGGTCGTAATTACGTTTTAACATTGTTGGCAAAGATAAGAGCCCCATGGTGACCACCGTTGCGCCGACAATGCCGGTACTAGCCGCCATTAACATACCGACTAACACAACTGAGAAGCCTAGGCCGCCTGGTAGGCTGCCAAATAACTTAGACATGTTTTCAAGCAAGCTTTCAGCGACTTTGGATTTTTCTAGCATGACCCCCATAAAGACAAACAAGGGCACAGCGATTAAGGTGTCATTTTCTATAATGCCAAATAAACGATTCGGTAAGGCCTCTAAAAAAGTAGCATCAAATAGGTCGAAATAATTGCCAGCAAAAGCAAAGGCTAAAGCGGTTCCGGCTAAGCTAATGGCAACAGGGTAGCCCATCAATAAAACGATGAAGACCGCAGCAAACATCCATAGTGCAATACTACCGTCCATTATTCACACTCTCTTAGCTGGCAAATCGATTTCATTGCCTCAGACAGGCCCTGCAAAAAGAGTAAAAAAGCCATCAGTGGAATTAACGACTTAAGTAGAAAAACGCCATCAAGCCCGCCGGCTTCCCTAGAGCCTTCATAGTAAGCCCATGAGGTAGCGACGTAATCCCAGCTGATATAGATAATGAATACACAAACGGGGAGTAATAAAAAGACAGAGCCTAGTAAGTTAACTACCGCGCGACCTTTAGGTCCTAAACGTTGGTACAAAATATCCACGCGAACATGACCATTTATTTTGAGCGTATGCGCGATAGCCAACATAAAGACTAAGCCATGCATATAGGTAATGGATTCTTGAGCGGCGATGGAGCCAATGTTAAAGCCATAACGTAACACCACAATACAAAACATGGTGATAACCATTAAAGTGACTAACCAAGACACTAAGCTAGAAATAGCTTGATTAATTGAGTCTATGCAATAGATCAGTTTATTGAGCATGTGGTTTAGATTTTATAAGGAAGGCGATATATTACAATGTGTTGTCAGCTGGATATAGGTTTAGGGGGTTGTTATTTAGTTGTGTATTGCCAGATGAAAAAGAGAATTAGTAAACTATTACCCCAAACGATAATTATCTGGGAAGTTTCGACGTGCATTTAAAATGCGCTTCATTGCATCGGGGTCTTTTAAGTGAGTCATCTCGCCTTCTTTGGGAAAGTGTACGTCTCGTAGCCTTGAGAGCCAAAAGCGGAAAGCGGCAGCCCGTATGACGATGGGCCAATGAGTGATTTCCGCTTCTGTTAATGGCCGAATAGCTTGATAAGCCGCTATAAAGGCGTCAAACCGTGCCTTGTCTAACAGGCCATCGGCTGTCACGCACCAGTCGTTGACAGCAACGGCTATGTCGTAGGTAAAGTAGTCGTTACAAGCATAATAAAAATCAATAATGCCGGATAGTGTGTCACCAGAAAATAAAGCATTGTCTCTAAACAAGTCGGCGTGAATAACGCTTTTGGGTAGATTTAACTGCGTATAGGGGGCTTGAAACGCTAATTCATCTTGAATAAGCTCTGCGGAAGACTCGTCGACCAAAGGCAATAAAAGTTCAGCGGCTTGTTGTCGCCAATGTGCGCCACGGCTATTGTCGCGATGAATGTCGAGTTTCAAGCTGGCTAGATGAAAGTTAGCCATCGCCTCGCCGATAACGGCGCATTGAGTAGGGTTTGGCGTTTCAACATCTTCCCCCGCTAGTTTTTCAACAAGGGCTGCGGGCTTACCATTTAACGTAGAAAGGTAAGAACCATCGTTATTACAAATGGGTGGGGCGCTAGGCACACCATTGGCGGAAACAAAGGCCATGATGGTTAAAAAGTAAGGCAGTTCCTCAGCTTTTAACTCCTCAAACAGCGTTAACACATAGTCGCCTTGGGTGGTGTTAACGAAATAATTAGTATTTTCAATACCTGAACTGATCCCCTGGAAATCAATGAGCTCGCCGACAGAATAATACGTTAAGTGAGTAATGAGTTGCGCGCGCTCAACAACGGTATAAACAGACATAATTGAAAAAAGAGTAAGTGCTTACCAGCTAAAGAGTAACCATTGAGGAATGTTCATGCCTTTTTCTAACTCGGAACGACGGGTTTCTAAGTCACCATCGCCATCGGTATCGACCATGTAATAGGCGGGTCCGCTTTCGGGGGTGATTTTTACCATGTAGACACTACCGTTGACACTGTATTCGGTGACGGTTTCTTTCTTTTGGCGAGTAATAGTGATGTCGGGTGACATATTTTCACCGCTAACAATCTGCGCAGGTAACTCAGGTGGCTCCGGCGCAATAGCGGGCACGATATCTTCAGCCAGAGTATTCGATGAATGCATAAATAGTGATACTAGAATGACGGGTAAGATGCGGCGCATAGCGTTCCTTTAGGCTGAAATGAAGATAACACGCTAATTATGCCACTATCTTCTAAGCTTTGCATAATTAGACGGCTGATTAGAGCTCTAGCAGTACCTCTTCTTCTTCGGCAGATGGCTCGAAACCGCGCTGTTCGTAAAAATCAAAGATAGCGGTTAAGACCTCATCAGGGGTTTCGCAAACTTGAAAAAGCTTCAAGTCGTCTTTTTTGATAGTTCCTGCTTCAACCAAGGTATTTGAGAACCAATCGATTAACCCGCTCCAAAACACTTCGTTAACCAAAATAATAGGGATTTTTCGTGATTTACCTGTTTGGATTAAGGTGAGGATTTCGGCTAGTTCGTCTAAGGTTCCGAAGCCGCCTGGCAAAACAACGTAAGCAGTCGCATATTTAACGAACATGACTTTACGTGCAAAAAAATGTCGGAAGTTTAAGCTGAGGTCCTGATACGGGTTGGCTAATTGTTCATGTGGTAGTTGAATATTCAAGCCAACGCTAGTAGACGAGCCGCTGAAAGCGCCTTTATTAGCGGCTTCCATAATACCTGGGCCGCCTCCGCTAATGACAGAGAAGCCGGCGTTGGATAAAGCAAGCGAAATGGCTTCGGCACGTAAATAATCGGGGTGGTCTTCTTTGAGTCTGGCAGAGCCATAAACACTCACCGCGGGTCTTACGTGTGATAGCTGCTCAAAACCCTCGACGAATTCAGCCATAATTTGAAATACTTTCCATGCTTCGCGTTTTTGATCACTCATTGCTTACCTTTGTTTTTTTTGCATAACATGCTGATTAATGTAAATAGTATAAAACTAAAATAAACGATCTAGATCGTTTGTGTGCAACTTATGCCCCTTGGGTATAATCGACGATATAAAAATTATTGGATACTTTTCATGACAGAAAAAACCTTGGTGCTCGTTGACGGCTCTTCATACTTATTTCGCGCATACCATGCCTTGCCATTGCTGACGAACTCAAAAGGCGAGTACACCAATGCTATTTTGGGGGTGACTAATATGTTGAAAAAATTGGTCGATACCTATCCAGACGCTTATTTTGGGGTGGTATTTGATGCGCCGGGCAAAACTTTTCGTAACGATATGTACCCTGAATACAAAGCCAATAGGGCGTCGATGCCTGAGGAGCTTCGAGAACAAATAAAACCGTTACATAAGTTGATTAAAGCGATGGGGCTACCGCTAGTGATGGAATCTGGCGTCGAGGCGGATGATGTTATCGGCACCTTAGCCAAACAAGCAGAAGTTGCAGGGCTTAAGGTTATTATTTCTACCGGTGATAAAGATATCGCGCAATTGGTGACGGCTAAAATATCCTTGATCAACACGATGAATAATCAATATTTGGATCAAGCGGGGGTGAAAGAAAAGTTTGGCGTATCAGCAGAAAGAATTATTGATTACTTGGCGCTGATGGGCGATACCTCAGATAACATTCCTGGTGTACCAAAAGTTGGGCCGAAAACAGCGGCGAAATGGCTCAATGAGTATGGCTCGTTAGATGAGTTAATTTCTCGCGCTGATGAAGTGAAAGGAAAAGTAGGCGAAAGCCTCCGGCAACACTTAGACGCGATCCCCTTGTCAAAAGAGTTGGTGACAATAAAGTGTGATGTAGCGTTAAACGAAGCGCCCGCTGACCTAATTAGAACAGAGGCGGATGTGAATGCCTTGCATACGATGGTGAGCCACTTTGAGTTTAATACATGGTTAAAACAACTAGGCGGAGGAAAGGGGGCTGCGGTTGCCGCGAGTTCTGAGGAAGATGATGAGTCCTTGCCACCTATTGTTGAATTAACAGTTGATACCGTTCTTGATGAGGCTGGTTTTAAAAGCTGGCTAACAAAATTATCAAGCGCTGAGTATTTTGCCTTTGATACAGAAACGACAGATTTAGATTACACCAAAGCCTTGATTGTGGGTGTTTCCTTCGCCGTTGAGGCTGGGCACGCTGCGTACGTGCCGTTAGCGCATAGTTATCCTAGTGCCCCGGAGCAACTCTCTCGGCAATGGGTGTTAGATCAGTTAAAGCCATTATTAGAAGCAGAAGATGTGTATAAGATTGGTCAAAATCTTAAATATGACGCAAATGTGTTGGTAAATCACGGTATTTTCATGAAAGGCATCAAGCACGACACGATGTTGGAATCGTATGTGCTTAACAGTACGGCAACACGGCACAATATGGATGCCTTAGCAGAAAAATACTTAGGCCAAGAAACCATTCATTATGAGGATGTAGCGGGCAAAGGCGCAAAGCAGATATGTTTTGATCAGGTGCCGGTTGAGGTGGCCGCGCCATATGCTGCAGAAGATGCGGATATTACGTTACGTTTGCATCAGCGGATTTTTTCTAAGTTGGAAAAAGTCAATACGCTGAAAAAAGTGTATCAAGACATAGAAATGCCGCTAGTACCTGTGTTAGCTCGAATGGAGCAAACAGGGGTGTTGGTTGATGAGCAGATGCTAAGTCAGCAAAGCGGTGAACTGGCTTCGAAGATTAAAATTCTCGAAACGCAGGCCCATGATGCAGCCGGTCAGCCGTTTAACCTGGGGTCACCAAAGCAAATACAGGAAATTCTGTATGATAAATTAGGTTTGCCAGTATTAAAGAAAACACCGAAAGGGCAGCCTTCAACGGCAGAAAGTGTATTGCAAGACTTGGCTTTAGATTTTCCATTACCAAGGCTGATTCTTGAGTACCGTAGTCTTAGTAAGTTACGCTCGACATATACAGATAAATTACCAAAACAAATTAATCCGGTAACAGGCCGGGTGCATACCTCGTACCATCAAGCTGTGGCAGCGACAGGTCGCTTGTCGTCATCTGACCCAAATTTGCAAAATATTCCGGTGCGAAGCGAAGAAGGCCGTCGAATTCGCCAAGCCTTTGTTGCCGAACCTGGCTTTACGGTGTTAGCCGCCGACTATTCGCAAATTGAGCTGCGAATTATGGCGCACCTGTCACAAGATGCGGGCCTTTTACAGGCGTTTAAAGAAGGGCTGGATGTTCACAAAGCAACAGCAGCAGAAGTATTTGGTGTGGAAGTGGATCAAGTGGAAAGTCATCAGCGTCGTTCTGCAAAAGCAATTAATTTTGGATTAATCTACGGAATGTCAGCATTCGGTTTAGCGAAGCAGTTGGATATTGACCGTGGTGCGGCGCAGGGGTACATCAATTTATACTTTGAAAGGTATCCGGGTGTAAAACGCTACATGGATGAAACGCGTGAGTTGGCGCGTGAGCAAGGTTATATTGAAACGTTATTTGGCCGGCGCCTCTATTTGCCAGACATTAATGCTAAAAATGGGCAGCGTCGACAGTATGCTGAACGGACGGCTATTAATGCGCCGATGCAAGGCACAGCGGCAGATATTATTAAGCGGGCCATGTTGTCAGTAGATGAATGGTTACAAGTAGATAAGCCACCGGTTCGAATGGTGATGCAGGTACACGATGAATTAGTGTTTGAGGTTGAGACGGCTTATGTGGATCAAGCGACGGATATTATTAAACAGAAAATGAGCGCCGCGGCGGCGTTAGACGTTCCGTTGATTGTGGATGTGGGTACGGGGAAAAATTGGGATGAAGCGCATTAACCGTTAGCGGCCTCTAAAAAATTTAAACATGCTTGTTGATCGAGAAAGTGTTGGTAAATAAAAAGCAGGTGTTTTGAGCTGGAGACGGTGAGAAAATAAAAAATGAACTTTATGAGAAAGAGGGACTCTACTTAATGTATCTGTATGGATACGCTTGCTCACATCCCCCTCCCCTTGAGCAAGCTTTCCGGTTCGCGATAACCGGAACCACTAAGCTCTAGGTTATATTATTTAACACTAGGGCTTTTTTTTGCCTGTTATTTCAGCGGTGTTAAGATGGCTGTCTAACCAGGTATGTAATTGCTCAATGCCTTCTTTTTTTAACGAAGAAAACAGCTCTATTTGAATGTTGGCGGCTGAATCTTGTAATAGCTTTTGAACAGCGAATAACGTGTTCTTAGCAGCATTACGGTTGAGTTTGTCTGATTTTGTTAACGCGATAAAAATATCTAACTGTAAGTGTGCCGCATAGTCGATCATTTGTAGGTCATGCTCACCTAGCGAGCGACGAATATCAACCAGTAACACAAGGCCATTGAGAGCTTTTCTTTTCTCCAGGTATCGCTCAAGTTCAGCTTGCCATTTTTTTTGAATACTAGGGGGAACTTTAGCGTAGCCATAGCCAGGTAAATCAACTAAGCAGCGTTGCTCATCAAGTTTGAAGTAAACCAGTTGTTGAGTTCGCCCAGGTGTTTTGCTGGTTCTAGCAAGGCTTTTTTGATTGGTGAGTGTGTTGATGGCGCTAGATTTGCCAGCATTTGATCTGCCAGCAAAGGCAACTTCATATTCAATACCTTCAGGGGTGGTTTTTAAGCTTGGAGCGTTAAGTAGGTATTCAGCACGGTGATAAAGAGGGTTCATGTTGCAGGCCAGTCAATAAAGTTTAAGTATTGTACCGGAGCAAATAAATTCAGTGTGTATAACAACAAATGACTTAGAAAAATACTAAACTTAAGGTGAATTTATTGTAAAATTAAAAACTAAATTAATATTTAAGCAGTCTTAAGCGCAATATATTGGGGAAATGGTATGAATAAAGTTTTACTACTGGTGGCGGTTTTGATGATGAGCCTGTCAAGTCAATTATGGGCAGCTGATGTGGAAGCGGGTAAGGCAAAATCGGCCCAATGTGCTGCATGCCATGGTGCGGCTGGTATTAGTCCGATGGGAATTTATCCTAATTTAGCCGGTCAAAAGGAGCCGTACTTGGTCAAGCAAATAAATGCGTTTCGCTTGGGCGTGCGTAAAGATCCTACGATGCAAGCGATGGTGGGTGCACTGTCTGATGCCGATGTCGTAAATATTGCTGCATATTATGCGAGTATTAAATAAGTTGAGCTAAATTTGGAATAATGATGAAATTAAATGTATTGGCAGTTTGTTTTTTTACGGCGATAGTATCAGTGAATGCTTTTGCTGTTGGCGATATTGATGCGGGGCGTGCTAAGGCTGCTATTTGTGCAGCTTGTCATGGCCAAAATGGTGTTAGTGTTAACTCAGTGTGGCCGAAATTGGCAGGGCAGCATGCTTATTATATAGAAAAAGAGCTGCATGATTTTCAAAGCAAAAGGCGTATCGACCTAACGATGGCTCCAATGGTTGCTGGCTTGAATGATGTTGATATTGAGAATTTAGCTGCTTTCTTTGCGAGTGTCCCTTCAACAGTTGAAGCAGCTAGTGAGAGTAAAATTGAATTAGGTGAAAAAATATACCGAGCTGGAAAGGTGAGTAATGGCTTACCCGCTTGTATCGCTTGCCATGGTCCTAATGGAGCTGGTAGTGGACCTGCGCGTTTCCCCCGTATTGGTGGTCAGCATGCAGCATATCTATCTAAAGCACTAAAAGACTTTAAAGCTGAAACACGTACTAACGATCACCAAGCAATGATGCGTGATATTGCTGGTCGTATGAGTAACGAAGAAATTGAAGCGGTTTCATCATATATTTCTGGTTTGCACTAAATTTAAGTTATTTTTATAAATAAAAGGGCAGGATCGTTGCCCTTTTTTTTAGGTTAATGTCGCGTCGCTAAAAAGTTTCATTAAGCTTCCTTATGAATAATCACTCCAATACGTCTACAGCACCTCCCTTACCAAGAACTTCTGCGTTATTGCTAAAGTTCCTTGGTTCGATGAACTTGGCAATAACGTTATTAGTAGCGCTTTCTATTGCCGCTATTATTGGTACCGTTTTACAGCAAAATCAACCTTATACGGATTACATCATAAAGTTTGGCCCGTTTTGGTTTGAGGTGTTTAAACAGATTGGTTTATATGACGTTTATTCCTCAGCTTGGTTTTTGTTTATTTTATTTTTTCTTGTTCTGTCAACCAGTACATGCATTTATAGAAATGCACCGAATATGCTGCATGAAATGCGCGAATACCGGCAGAACATCCAACTTAAAACACTGGAAAACTATCTCAATACAAAGAGTTGGCTGTTGCCGCAGCCGCAGCCGGTTGAGGATATTCAGCATGTAGTGCAAAAAATATTGCCACATAATGGTTATAGCGCACGATTAAAAGAGGATGCTGGCTATGTGTTGATTTCCGGTATGAAAGGCGGGGCAAGCCGCTTAGGTTATATTCTGACTCATTTGGCGATTGTATTGATCTGTATTGGCGGCTTAATGGATGGTAATGCCATTTTGAAGGCCAGAGAAATGCTCGGACAAGTGGTGCCAGAAACAAAAAATATAGCGGCTAGTGATGTGCCTCAAATGAGTCGCTTAGGAGTTAATAACCAATCTTTTAGGGGCAGTGTTTCTATACCAGAAGGTCGCCAAACGGATGTTTTGTTCCTTAATTATAAGGATGGTTACTTAGTGCAGGAGTTGCCTTTCTCGGTGGAAGTTAAGGACTTCAGAATAGAGCACTATGAAAGCGGTCAGCCAAAGTCGTTTGAGAGTGATCTGTTAATACATGACGAGCGATTAGAAAATTCATTAGAGCAAACCATTTCTGTTAATCATCCCTTAATCTACGACGGGTATTCTATCTACCAAGCTAGTTTTTCTGATGGCGGCTCAGAGCTCGATATGCTGGCTTGGCCATTGATGGGGGTTAATAAGCAGCCACAAAAAGTAAACACTAAAGTGGGTGATGAGTTCCAAATGAATGTATTGAATGAACCATGGATTCTTGAAGCGTCTGATTTTCGTTTGTTCAATATTAACCCATCAGTTAATCCAGATAAAAAGTTTGAAAATTCAGGGCCAAGCGTTCAATTCAAAATGCGCAATAAAATGGGTGAGGCGAAAGAATTTTTAAATTACATGGTGCCGGTAGAAAGAGATGGGGCGTATTATTATTTAAGCGGAGTACGCGCTTCGCCTGCTGAAGAGTTTAAGTACTTATATTTACCGGTAGACGATAAAGGAGGGCTTGATCGCTTTATGTCGTATTTACAGGCCTTAGGCGATGAGCAGTTGTTGCAAAAAATTGTGGCGGAGCAGAACTTTATGGGTTCTACCTTGCCTACTAAGGAGACTGCAGAGCTAAATGAAGCGATGGTTAATGTAGTGGGCTTATTTCTTAAAAATGGGATGAGCGGTGTACTTGAGCAAGTGGAAAAGAATGCACCTGCAGATAAACTTGAAGAGGTCTCGGGATTATATGTAAGAGTGCTTCAGCAAATGTTAGGCGCAGTGTATGTCGAGGTTTTAATAAAAGAAGGGGTAGACGTCAACCGTGTTGGTGTGGATGAGGAAAAAGCTGAGTTTTTTGATGCCGCTGCGGCAGCAATAGGTGCAATGGCTCGTTATGGGTCACCTGTTTATTTTCAATTATCGAGCTTTGTTCACCATCAAGCGAGTGGCTTACAAATTGCCAAAGCCCCAGGCAAGAACTTAGTGTACCCAGGGTGCGCAATGTTGGTTCTGGGTGTGTTTTTAATGTTTTATGCCCCTCAACAACGATTGTGGGCTTGGATAGAGCAAACAGATGAGGGTGTTAAGTTCGTTTTAGCGGGGCACGCGATTAGAAATAAACTAGATTTTTCAAAGCAATTCAAAAAAATACAAGCTCAGTTTGAGCGTGTTTTAAACGGGTAAAGGAACAAAATGAATAGCACACATGCAGCGCTTCAACATGAGTTGGATCAACATTCTTTTTGGAAAGGCTTAAGTTCTTTTGATTGGCTATGGGCCATTATTGTCGTATTGGGTACTGGCTATGCCTATACTCGTTATGCCTCATTGATGGATGGTTATGAAAAAGGAATTTTAGTGTCGACAGGCGCTAGCCTAATTGCTCTAGGTTGGAACTGGAAAGGAATTAGAGCGCTGTCATTGGCGGTTTTTTTACTGAGTATTTTTGCTATTAGTCGATACGTGCATGGCCTTGCTGATGCAGAAGCAGACTTTTTCTTGAGGTTTTTGGTTTCAAGTCAATCAGCCATTATGTGGATGAGTGCGCTATATGTGTTGGCAACGGTGACATACTTTATTGCGTTCTTCGCCCGTTCAGAATTCTCGGGGAAAGTTGCCAGCGTAATGACATGGTCGGCTACTGCCATGGGCTTAGTCGGTTTAATGGTGCGGTGGCGTGAGACCTATCTGGTTGGTTTGGATGTCGGTCATATCCCCGTTAGTAACTTGTATGAAGTGTTTATTTTATTTTCAATTATCACTGCTCTACTGTATTTGTTCTACGAGCGCCGTTACCAAACACGTGTGTTAGGTGGATTTGTTTTGTTGGTGATCAGTGCGGCAGTTGCTTTTTTACTTTGGTATGCCTTTGATAGAGATGCTGCGGGGATTCAACCGTTAGTCCCTGCTTTGCAAAGTTATTGGATGAAAATTCATGTGCCAGCTAATTTTATTGGTTACGGAGCGTTTGCTTTGGCGGCGATGGTGGCGGTGGCCTATTTTGTGCGTGAAAATGCTGAGCACAAAGCATCAGGCGGCATTGCTATGACCTTACCAACATTAGATATTCTTGATGACCTAATGTACAAATCAATCGCCTTAGGCTTTGCTTTTTTTACCCTGGCGACGATTCTCGGTGCGCTATGGGCGGCTGAGGCATGGGGTGGGTATTGGTCTTGGGACCCTAAGGAAACATGGGCGCTTATTGTTTGGTTAAATTATGCTGCCTGGTTGCACATGAGGCTAACAAAAGGTTGGCGTGGAAAACCGATGGCTGCTTGGGCTATCGTCGGATTGTTTGTTACGTTGTTTGCCTTTTTAGGCGTGAATATGTTCTTGTCGGGTCTACATTCATACGGTGAGTTATAAAGTTACTTAAATTTAGGAGATAAAGATGCGTCAATTATTAGTATGGGTTACCTTTTTTATGGTGTTAAGCAGCGGCGTTGCTTTAGCTGAACAGTCCGCTGATTTTAAGGAAGGCGTTGACTATCAACTTATAAAGCCAGCTCAACCGACTGATGACCCGGATCGCGTAGAGGTTGTGGAAATTTTTTGGTATGGCTGTCCACATTGTTATCATTTTGAACCCACGCTAGCGCCTTGGGTTGCCAATGCCCCTAAGGACGTAAATTTTTATCGCTTACCCGCTGTTTTTAATGATTTATGGGAAGTGCATGCTAGAGCTTACCTTACAGCCGATATTTTAGATGTGTTGGAGGCCTCTCATGCCGCTTTATTTCATGCGATGCATACTGAACGTAAAAGCATGAATACGGTTAAGCAGCTGGCTGCTTTCTATCAGCAATACGGCATTGCCCCAGAGTTGTTTGAAAAAACCTATCGCTCGTTTGTTGTAAACACTAGGGTGGCTAGAGCTAAAGAGATGGTTCAGCGTTATGGCGTGACAGGTGTACCGGCGATGGTGGTAGAAGGTAAGTACCTGATTACGGGTGAAATGGCAAAGAGTTACGGAAATATGCTAAAAATAATCGATTTCTTAGTGGCGAAAGAAAGATTGGTAAAAAATAATCCGTAGCTTATTCTTTAAATCCATTGAAGAAAAAGGATGGCAATTTTTTTAGTGCGGATTAAACAAAAGATAGCTTATAGCCAACGGTTCAGATACTGAAGAGCTTTAGCGTATAAGTTGCTTGGGTGCTATAGTTGTACCGGCAGTATCAGCAATAAAGACAATAATAAATGCGCGGAATAAAGAAGGCGTTTATGCCAGCTAACGTTAGTAGGCTAATTGATATTAGTAATCTAATTTAGTAACAATTGTCCTGCAAAAATGCTTCCAGCTTTTGTCGTTGTTTGGTTTTCTCCTCATAGCTCAATCTAGAATAGTTACCGTCGGCATCCTTATATAACCGATTGCCACCATAGTCTAGTTCCTCAAGACTTTTTTGGGTGGCATCACATTGCTCTTGAAGACGCCTTTCGTCGTTGGCTAGTCGTAGTGCTTCATCATTGGCTGCCTTACGTTCAGCATTGGATGTAGCTATTGCATTTGCACTGTCTTGAATGGATGTAAGTACTTTTTCACTATCAATAATTCCACTAGACTTGATAAAAACTTTCTTAGCTGTGAGGCTTTTGTCTTTTGGAGGCCGTTGGCCATAGTGAGTATTACCCTGGTGGTCAACCCAGTAGTAAATAGCGGTGTGAGCTAAATTGGCAAAAAGTAAACAAAAGCAAAACATCAAAGCGCGATACATATTTCAATCCTTATGGTTATGTAGGGTTAAGTGTCTTCTGATTAAGTATATAGTACTTATTGAGTAATGAAAGAGCTTGACCAAATGCACAAAAATTAGTATTTTGTCGAGTTCGATCGCGTGTTGTCATTAGATCGGCTTTAAATCGAAACAATTCATTTAAATTTTGGAGAATCAGTGTGGAGTTAAGTGGCGGTGAAATCGTCATCCAATCCTTGAAAGATGAGGGTGTGGAATACGTGTTTGGGTACCCCGGTGGGTGCGTCTTGCATATATATGATGCTATTTTTAAGCAGGATGATGTCAAGCATGTACTTGTCCGTCATGAGCAAGGTGCTACACACGCGGCTGATGGTTACGCGCGTTCATCAGGTAAGCCAGGCGTAGTCTTAGTAACATCTGGCCCAGGTGCGACAAATGCGATAACAGGTATTGCTACTGCCTATATGGATTCTATTCCTATGGTCGTTATAACCGGCCAAGTTCCTCGGCCTGTTATTGGAACCGATGCGTTCCAGGAAGTTGATACTGTTGGTATTACAAGACCATGCGTTAAACATAATTTCTTGGTAAAAGACATTTCGGATATTGCTGAAACGATGAAAAAAGCGTTTTATTTAGCGACAACCGGGCGACCAGGACCAGTGGTGGTTGATATTCCAAAAGATATTACTGACCCCGATATTAAAGTGCCGTACCAATACCCGGAAGAGGTGAGCATGCGCTCTTATCACCCAACCGTTAGTGGCAATATTGGCCAAACCAGAAAAGCCATTAAGCTGATTAAGGAAGCTAAGCGCCCAGTTATTTACAGTGGTGGCGGTGTGGTTTTGGGTGAGGCTAGCGAAGAGTTAAAACAGCTGGGTCGTACGTTAGGCTTCCCAGTAACACAAACATTAATGGGCTTAGGTGCGTTTCCAGGAACGGATCCTCAGTTTATTGGTATGTTGGGCATGCATGGCACATATGAAGCGAATATGGCGATGCATGATAGTGATTTGATTATTGCCATCGGTGCACGATTTGATGACCGTGTAACGGGAAAAGTTGCTGATTTTTGCCCACATGCAAAAATTATTCATATAGATGTGGATCCCGCTTCTATTTCAAAAACAATCACCGTTGATGTGCCTATTGTGGGTCAAGTTAAGCCTATTTTGCTAGATATGCTTGCGCAATTGGAGAGCTTGGGTGAAACCTTTGATCGTGCACGAATTGGTGCTTGGTGGGATCAAATAGACCAGTGGCGTGAGGCTGATTGCTTAGCGTATGAAAAAAACACCGATACGATCAAGCCGCAGTTTGTAATAGAGCAGCTTTACAAAGTTACTAATGGTGAAGCTTTCGTGACATCAGATGTGGGCCAACACCAAATGTTTGCAGCACAATACTACCCATTTGATAAGCCACGTCGTTGGATAAACTCAGGTGGCTTAGGTACCATGGGTTTTGGTTTGCCGGCAGCTATGGGCGTTAAGTTTGCGCACCCAGAGGCTGATGTTGCTTGTGTAACAGGTGAAGGAAGCATTCAAATGTGCCTGCAAGAATTATCTACGATGCTGCAGTATGATACGCCGGTAAAAGTTATTAATTTAAATAATGGTTATTTAGGCATGGTGCGTCAATGGCAGGAGTTCACCTACAAGAGTCGCTATTCACACTCATACCTTGAGGCATTACCTGACTTTAAAAAGTTGGCAGAGGCATATGGCCATGTGGGTATGCAAATTACTAAAAAAGAAGATGTTGAGCCTGCCTTAAGAGAAGCCTTTTCAATGAAAGACCGTACGGTTTTTATGGATTTCTTAACAGACACGAAAGAAAACGTATATCCGATGATTGAAGCAGGTAAGGCGCATAATGATATGGTGATGGCGCCGAGTTCAAAATATAAAAGGATACTGGCATGAGTCGTCAGCATATTATTTCACTTTTGTTGGAAAACGAGGCCGGTGCTTTATCACGAGTTTCAGGTTTGTTTTCAGCTAGAGCGTATAACATTGAGTCATTAACAGTAGCTGCCACTCAAGACCCTACCTTGTCTCGTTTAACGTTAGTGACAGTAGGCAGTGATGAAACGATTGAGCAGATTAAAAAACAACTGAACAAGCTCATCGATGTGGTTAAATTAATTGATTTATCAGAGTCTTTTTCACTAGAGCGCGAACTTATTTTATTGAAAGTAAAAAAGAGTGATGCGATGGTGCAAAAAATTGAAAGTTTAAGTGTTGAGTCGTCAGCGCGAATTACCGATGATACTGATGATTATTTAATTATTGAATTGACGGGTGAAAAAGTGTGGTTGGACGACTTCTTATCTTCACTCGCAGATGAGGTGCTAGAAGTCGTTCGTACAGGTGTGGTTGGTCTTTCTCGTGGGGAAAGATCACTAACAGTGTAAGTGGTGCTGCCTTGCCTCGGCAAGGCCACTGAATTTTAATAAAACTAAGGAAAAACATGAATATTTACTACGATAAAGACGCGGACCTTTCAATCATTAAAGGTATGACAGTTGCGATTATTGGTTATGGTTCACAGGGCCATGCTCACGCAAATAACCTGAAAGATTCTGGTGTTAATGTTGTTGTAGGCCTAAGAGCCAGCTCTTCATCAGTGACTAAAGCGCAAGAAGCAGGCTTAGCCGTTAAAGAAGTGCCTGAAGCGGTAGCTAGTGCCGACATGGTGATGCTTTTAACACCCGATGAATTCCAATCAGAGTTATATAAAACTGAAATTGAGCCAAATTTAAAGCAAGGAGCAACATTAGCGTTTGCTCACGGTTTTGCTATTCACTATAACCAAGTCGTTCCGCGTGCTGATTTAGATGTTGTGATGATTGCGCCTAAAGCACCAGGCCACACAGTACGTAATGAATTTAAAAATGGTGGTGGTATTCCAGATTTAATTGCTATTTTCCAAGATGCATCAGGTAAAGCTAAAAGCGTAGCGCTTTCATATGCATCAGCGATTGGTGGTGGCCGTACAGGTATTATCGAAACAACTTTTAAAGACGAAACAGAAACGGATTTATTTGGTGAGCAAGCTGTTTTATGTGGTGGCGCTGTTGAATTGGTAAAAATGGGTTTCGAAACATTAGTAGAAGGTGGTTATGCACCAGAAATGGCGTATTTCGAATGTTTGCATGAACTTAAATTGATTGTTGATTTAATGTACGAAGGTGGCATTGCCAACATGAATTACTCAATTTCAAATAATGCTGAATACGGTGAGTATGTAACGGGTAAGAAAGTGATCAATGATGAGTCTCGCGAAGCGATGCGTGAAGCACTTAGAAATATTCAAAATGGTGAGTATGCTAAACAGTTTATTGTTGAAGGCGCAACAAACTACCCATCAATGACAGCGAACCGCAGAAATAATGCGGCTCACGAAATTGAGCAAGTAGGCGGTAAATTACGTGAAATGATGCCTTGGATTACTGCAAATGCACTAGTGGATAAAACTAAAAACTAGTCTTTTTTTGTAATAAAAAGAAGCGGCCGTTTTAACGGCCGTTTTTTTTGCCAAAAAACAACGGTTGCTGAGCTATACTAAAAGCCTTATTAGGGAAATTAACTGCATATGAAAGAAACCAGAAAGCCACCATCAAAAGGGCTCTACTTATTGCCAAACCTGTTCACAACAAGTGCTTTATTCGCCGGCTTTTATGCCATTTCAGGCGCGATTAACGAGCATTTCGAAATAGCGGTGATTGCAATTTTTATTGCGATGGTGCTGGATGGCCTAGATGGCCGAGTGGCGCGAATGACCAACACACAAAGCGAATTTGGTGCGCAGTATGATAGTTTGGCAGACCTTGTTTCATTTGGTGTTGCCCCAGCTGCGGTCGCTTATTCGTGGGGGCTTTCTTCACTAGGGAAATTTGGTTGGATGGTTGCTTTTGTTTTTGCAACATGTGGTGCACTGCGTTTGGCGCGATTTAATGTGCAGCACAGTACCGCCGACAAACGTTATTTCCAAGGTTTGGCTAGCCCAGCTGCTGCGGCATTAGTGGCGGGTTATATTTGGGTGATGGAAGATCATCAGCTATCCGGTACAGCGGCTAACATTGGCCTTCTCTCGGTCACTTTGGTTGCGGGCTTATTAATGGTTAGCAATATTCGCTATCATAGTTTTAAAGAGCTTAACTTCACCGGTAAGGTTCCCTTTGTTGTTGCGGTAATAGTGATGTTGGTCTTGGCACTCATTTATGCAGCTCCGCCACTCATCTTGTTTATTGTGTGCTTGGGGTATGCGTTGTCGGGTATTGCGCTAACAATGAGTTTGTTAAGGCGTAAACGGCGAGAAAAGAAGGTTGATAGCTCTGAATGACAATATCAGCTAGGCAGTTAGAGTACTTGGATGCGATGGGTATTCAGGTTTGGCAAGAAAGAGGGCGCCAAGTAGAGCAGGTGTCCGATGAGGTAAGTGAGGATATTAATGTTAATAACCTTGCAGACCTTCAGGCGCTTGCAACAAATTGTCAGCGTTGTGATGCCTCAAAAACAAGGCAGCAAGTGGTCTTTGCCGATGGCCCAGCACAAGCAGGTTGGTTCATAGTGGGTGACTTTGCATCTGAAGAAGATGGGGCGCAAGGGCTCCCGTTTACAGGCAATGTTGCTCGTTTATTATCCGAGATGCTGCTGGCGGTTGGCGTTAAAAAATCGACAAGCTATTTAACCAATAGTGTTAAGTGTTGCTCAGCGAATAGTTATTCAGAAAAGTCAGCATTATCATCTTGTCGGTCTTACCTGCTTCGCGAAATTCAGTTGGTAAAGCCAGCGGTGATTTTAGTATTAGGTGAAAAGGCAGCGCGCAGCTTGCTTAAATCAGACAATGCGTTCACAACGTTAATTGGGGCGGTACAGAAAGTTGATGATATTTCTCCGCCAATTGTCGTCACCCATCACCCTCGTTACTTATTAGAATCACCAATGGCTAAAAGACAAGCATGGGCTGATATCCAATTAGCCAGTAGTATTGTTAATAACCGCCATGTGGAATAAGTTACAAAAATTATTGGGTATTACTCAAAAAAAACCGCTGCATATACGTGCGTTAAAAAAACAAGATCTTGCGGCAGTTATGTTAATAGAGCGGCAAATGTATAACTACCCATGGAGCGAGGGTATTTTTGAGGATTGCCTCAGAGTGGGGTATTCAAACTGGGCGCTTATTAAAGATAACCAGTTAATAGGCTACGCGATTTTATCTATAGCAGTGGGCGAAGCACATATCTTAAATATTTGTTTGGCCCCAGCCTCCAAAGGCAAAGGGCTTGGGCAACAATTTCTAATGGAATTAATAACTGTCGTGAAGACAAAACATGCAGACAGTATCTTTTTAGAGGTGCGACCCTCCAATACGGCAGCAGTTAAGCTGTATAAAAAAGCAGGTTTTACACAAATTGGGCAGCGTAAAAACTATTATCCAGCCGTCGATGGTAAAGAAGATGCGATTGTCCTCTCATTGGATTTGGCATCAGATTCTGCGTAAAAAAAGCACAGGTAATTCTAAATTAACGATAGACTTTAGTCTGTTACCGAGTCTTTCAGAGTGAGCCTCAGCTTGCCCATTCCCCAATTTTCTCATATTCTCACCTATAACCTCATAGTAGGTAAAACTATGCCCCATGAAATTATGACCTTGAAAGAGGTGGTTGACTATCTAAAGTTGGCAGAGAAAACCGCGTATCGACTAGTCGCCGAAGGCAAATTACCTGGCCTTAAAGTCGGTGGAAGCTGGCGTTTTAAAGCAGCAGATATTGAGCGATGGATTGAAGAACAGAAAAAGAAAGAAACAACATAGATCCCAGAACAGTTAGCCTTTTATATCGACTATGAAAAAATGGGGCGTGATATGGAGCTTGACGGCGATGTATTCACCATCGAAACGGGTTATCAGGAAGTGCATTTTTTCTGGAACCATTAAACAGGCGAGCTCTTGCCCTTTCTTGTTGAAGGGGCGGGAGCTTACTTTTGGCAGCGCACTTTTGGGGCTCAGAGGCCTTACAGCCTATATCGCTCATACTTCGCTTGTCTTGTCTCCGCTGTCGTCAAGCTGAGGCCCAAAAGTTTCAATAATGCTAGTTATCGGTATTGGCAATACCGATAACATCTTTGTTTTAAACCGTTCTGGTTTATGATTTGTGTATTTCGCGGCGCTTACCGCCGTGAAACTTAATGGTGGTAAACCATGTTTGATTGTGTTAGTTTATACATATTGTTTTTTACGGCGTTAATCGCCGCAAATAAAGCTAATGGTAAACTAAAAAGGGTTTAACGCTTGGTTAACAGCACTACTTCACATGATGGTGTAGCAAAAGGGGCTTATAAGCAGTCACTTAAAGCGCTTCTACCCTATGGCATGCTAGCGACTAAAAAGTGGCTGGCTGAACAAGGCTTAAGTGCCCATGCCATCGATAATGCAGTGAAAACAGAAACCTTGATATTACTGGCTACTGGCGTATATAGCCAGTATTCCCGCTCACTGAGCTGGGAAGGGGTAGTTGCTTCTATGCAGCGTATGGATGTGAACAGCTCGGATAAACTGCCTTCAGTGATCGTTGGCGGGTTGTCTGCATTGTCATTATCAGGATTGTCGCAGTATCTGTCGTTAGGCAGTACGCCGCATATTCATTTATATGGACAAGGCAAGTTGCCATCATGGCTGGGGCGTTTGTCGTTGCCCGTTGAATGTGAGGGGCATAGTACGAACACCTTATGGCCTGAATGGCTGTTACAAGACAAAGCGTTTATCAGGCAGCATGAATGGGAGGCGGAACTGCCCCCTGTATATTTTTCATGTCCTGAAAAAGCGCTATTGGAATTACTGGTAGATTTGCCAGGTGCCGTTAGCTTTGAGCATGCTGATGAATTGATGCAAGGCTTAGTCAATTTATCACCTAGAAAGCTTGATACACTTTTAAAAGCCTGTAAAAGCGTGAAGGTAAAACGCTTGTTTTTCTGGCTGGCAAAGCGCCAAGCTTACCCTTGGTTTAATAAGCTAAATGTCGAGGATTACGATTTAGGATCAGGCAAGCGTGTTGTGGCTAAAGGCGGTAAGTTGGATACGGATTATTTGATCACTGTGCCTTCAGATATGGCGATGGAAAGCGAATAACTCTTTATAAGTAAGAATGGGCATGGATAGAAACAGTATTTATTACAAGCAAGTGCAGTTATTGATGCAAGTTTTGCCCTTTGTCGCTAAACAAGAATGTTTTGCGCTTAAAGGCGGTACGGCGATCAATCTCTTTGTCAGAGAATTTCCGCGCTTGTCGGTTGATATTGATCTGGTTTATCTACCGATGAAAGGCCGTGATGCGGCATTGCAGGAAATTAGCGATGCACTAGATGCAATAAGCGCAGATTTAAAAGCCGCGTTTAAAGATGTAGAGCTAACCGAAGCTTATAAATCAAAGCGCGATGCGCTGAGACTAATCGTTGGCCGTAATGGCGTGCAGATTAAAGTGGAGTTATCGCCCGTATTACGCGGCACGGTCTATGAACCGAGAATAATGGAAGTATGCGCCGCTGTAGAAGGTGAATTTGGTTATGCAGAAGTGCCTGTGGTAGCCTTGGCTGATCTTTATGCTGGCAAAATATGCGCGGCATTAGATAGGCAGCACCCAAGAGACTTGTTCGATGTGAAGTGGCTCTTGGAAAATGAAGGCCTGACGGATGAGATACGAAAAGCATTAATTATCTATCTCTCAAGTCACAATCGGCCAATGGCCGAATTGCTCAGGCCGAAATTTAAAGATATATCGGCCATCTATGCAGGTGAATTTTCAAACATGGCCGAAACGGAGACACCGCTTGAAGAGCTGGTGGCCGTTCGAGAGCGTTTGGTAAAGCTTATTCACCAAGGGCTGACCGATAGTGAGAAAGAGTTTTTACTGTCGTTTAAAAACCGAGAGCCGGATTGGGCATTACTTGAGCTTGATGATGTAAGTGATCTTCCGGCCATTAAATGGAAACAGATTAATCTGGCAAAAATGCCAGATGACAAACATAAGCTGGCGTTAGAAAAGCTAAAAGAAGTACTGAGTGTTTGATTTATAGTACTTCGTTATTTTGCTAGAATAGCGCTCAAATTTTTCAATGCTTTGATGGGAGGTTTTGCTGGCTGTAGGCCGTGGCAATCTGCTTGAAGATCAGGGCTTAGAGTTAACTTTATTTTTTGTACAAATACTTGTACAAAACGGGAATTTAGATACATGGCAAACGCCGATTTTCTTAATGAAATCAATAAGCGAAGAACTTTCGCTATTATCTCTCACCCCGATGCGGGTAAAACAACGCTGACTGAAAAACTGTTGTTGTTTGGGGGCGCTATACAGGTAGCGGGTTCAGTCAAAGGGCGTAAAGCATCACGTCATGCAACATCTGACTGGATGGAAATGGAGCAAGAGCGTGGTATTTCGATTACCACCTCGGTGATGCAATTCGAGCATAATGAAAAATTATTGAACCTGCTGGATACCCCTGGGCATGAGGATTTTTCTGAAGATACTTACCGTACGCTAACGGCGGTTGATTCTGCGTTGATGGTTATCGATTGTGCAAAAGGGGTGGAAGCCAGAACCATTAAATTAATGGAAGTGTGTCGTTTGCGTGATACGCCGATCATTACCTTTATCAACAAGTTGGACCGAGAGGGTAGAGACCCCTTAGAATTAATTGATGAGGTGGAGTCGGTTCTTAAAATTGAATGTGCTCCGATGACTTGGCCGATTGGAATGGGTAAGCGCTTTAAAGGTGTTTATCATATCTATAAAGATGAGGTACATGTGTTTAGCCCAACGCATGGCGGTAAAATCGCTACCGGCGAAATATTTAAAGGGTTAGATAACCCTGGCTTAAAGGAGTTGATGGGCCATGAGTTTGAAGATTTTTTTGAGGAGTTAGAACTCGTTCGAGAGGCCAGTACGCCTTTTGATATAGAAGCCTATTTATCTGGTAAACAAACGCCGGTATTTTTTGGCTCGGCGGTGAATAATTTTGGGGTGGGTGAATTGTTGGATGCGTTTGCAGAATATGCGCCAGCACCTCAACCAAGACAAGCCGTTGAACGTGAAGTGCTGCCAGAAGAAGATAAGTTTTCGGGTTTTGTGTTTAAGGTTCAAGCAAATATGGACCCTGCGCATCGTGACCGAATAGCCTTTATGCGTATTTGTTCCGGTGAGTACTCGCAAGGTATGAAAATAAACCATGTGCGTATTAAGAAGAATATTCAGGTGGGTAATGCCATTACGTTTCAGGCGGATAGCCGGAAAAGCGTTGAACAGGCTTTTGCAGGTGACATTATTGGGCTGCATAATCATGGCACCATTCAAGTGGGTGATACGTTTACACAGGGTGAAGCATTAAAATTTGGTGGTATTCCTTATTTTGCCCCAGAGCTTTTTCGTAAAGCAGTTTTAAAAGACCCGCTACGTATGAAGGCCTTACAAAAAGGCCTAACGCAATTAACCGAAGAAGGTGCGACGCAGTTATTTAAACCGCTAAGGAATAATGACTTAATATTAGGTGCAGTGGGTGTGCTTCAGTTTGAAGTAACGGCGCAACGGCTTAAAAGTGAGTATAACGTAGAGTGTGTGTATGATAATGCACCGATTACAACGGCTCGTTGGGTGAGCTGTGATGACCCGAAAAAGTTTGAAGAGTTTAAAAAGAAAGCGCACGATAGTTTGGCAGAAGATGGTGGCGGCTATCTGGTATATTTGGCCAAAACCCGAGTTAACTTATCATTAACACAAGAGCGCTGGCCAGAGGTTACCTTTAGTGCGACACGCGAGCTGTAAAACATAAATTATAGGAGTGAGTGATGACTGAAAAAAACTATTCAATAGAAGCATTAGAACTAGGCCCTGCAGAAAATTTTATTTATTTGATTCACGATCACAAGACTAACCGTGCTGCGGTGGTTGATCCTGCTTGGGATGTGCCTAAGGTGATAGAGCTGGCTAATCAAAAAGGCGTTGAGATTACCGATATCCTTCTAACGCATAGCCATCATGACCATATTAACGGTATTGGTGATGTGCTGGATAAGTACGATGCGCAGGTGCATTTGTTAAAGCAAGAAGCTGAGTTTTGGGGTGATCACCCGGCTTCGCCAAGCATTCATTATGGTGGTGATGAAATTATGTTGGGCGATAGCAGCATTAAAGTGTTACATACGCCGGGGCATACGCCGGGTTCAGCGTGTTACCAAATAGGCGATGATTTGTTAACGGGCGATACGATGTTTGTTTTTGGTTGTGGGCGCTGTGATTTCACAGGCGGTGACCCAGAAGTGATGTATAAAACCTTGAATAAGATTCGTACTGATTTGCCAAGTTCTACGACGATTTTGCCGGGGCATAATTATGCGGTTAAAAAGACATCAACCATAGCAGAGCAAATAAAAGGTAATCCGTTTTTACATCAGCATAGCCTACAAGACTTTGTACAATACCGAATGAATACACCAAAACGCAAAAGCCCTTATGAGGCAGAGTTAGAGCCTAGTTGCGGGCACGATCACTGAGTTTAAACGATGGCTTATGAGTTTAAAGATGATGATGTGATTTGCAGTTGTACTGGAGTCACAAAAAAGAAATTTTTAAACCTTATTAAAGCGGAAGGTATCGATACACTCGATCAGGTGAGAGAGAAAACACGCATTAATGTTGGCTGCGGTATGTGTATCTATATTGTGGAGAAACTACTTGCTGAAGGCTGAGTAGTTTTCTCTATACCACTTTATCGGTTAGTAAAAAAACATGTTCCAGCATACGCGATACGCCTTTAGCCTTGAAGCGTTTTGATTGCTCTAAAATATCCTCAGACGCTAAGCACTGAATCTCATAACGCGCAGAAAAATGCTGCTGTACTTCATCAGGCGTTACCGAAAAGGGAGGGCCGCTCATTTCATGTTGGGGGTAATCAACAGTAACAAGTAGGCGCTGCGCTTTATTGGGTAAAATTTCATTTAGTTTTTCAACATAGCGAGCGCGCATATCAGCTGGAAAAGCAATAAGAGAGGCGCGGTCGTAAACCAGCTGGCAATCGTTTAAATCAGCAGCGGTGAGTTGGAATAGGTCACCGCAAAGAAGGGTGAGGTTTTCATAACGATAGGTTAAAAAGCGCTCACCCTGAGTAACATTAGCCGTGATATTGTTTTCCTTGAAAAAGTCGTCCACGGCTTTTTTGCTTAACTCAATGCCAATCACTTTTTCGGCATGTTCTGCTAACCAGATAAGGTCTTTGCTTTTGCCGCACAAAGGGACAAAAACAGAGGCGTTTGATTTCTGTTTGAGTGCAGCAAAGTGCTGGATAAGATGCGGGTTAACTTCATTTAAGTGAAAACCAATTTCACTTTTTGCCCAACGTTCATGCCAAAAGTTAGTGTCCATAATGTTAAATTTATTGTTGAGTGACCGTTTTTAGATGCGCGATAATTTGATCTAAGGGTATGTCTTGGTTGTCGCTGTCTGTTCTAGCGCGATATTCAACCATGCCATTGTCTAAGCCTTTATCTCCAAGCACGATACGATGAGGAATACCAATAAGCTCCATGTCTGAGAACATAAAGCCGGGGCGTACTTTTCTATCATCAAATAAAACGTCAAAACCAGCCTCTTTTAGCTCTAGGTATAGTTTTTCAGTTGCTGCTTTTAGGCGTTCAGACTTGTGCATATTCATCGGTAATAATGCTATTTGGAAAGGAGCTAATGCAGCCGGCCAAATAATACCTTTATCATCATGGTTTTGTTCAATAGCGGCAGCAATGACGCGTGTAATCCCAATACCATAACAACCCATCGTCATGACTTGGTTTTTACCGTTTTCGTTCAGCACAGAGGCGTTCATCGCTTCGCTATATTTAGTGCCTAATTGAAAAATATGCCCAACCTCAATGCCGCGAGCAATAGTCAGAGTGCCTTCTCCATCAGGGCTAGCATCCCCTTCCACGACTTGACGAATATCTTCAATACGAGTGGGTTCTGCTAAATCGCGGCCCCAGTTAACACCTGTGTAGTGCATGTCATTTTCGTTAGCGCCACAAATGAAATTTGCCATATTCGCTGCGCTACGATCAACAATCATAGGCACGTCTAAATTAATGGGGCCGATATAGCCCGCATCACAGCCAGCGGCCTGTGAAATCTCAGCGTCACTGGCCATCGTTAGGGGTGATGCGACGCCGTCTAACTTTTCGGCTTTAATGTCGTTCAGTGAGTGGTGGCCGCATAATAAAAGAGCCACAACAGTATCGTCATCTCCTTTTACCAGTAAGGTTTTTAAGCACTGCTCGGTATTTACGTTTAAGAAGCTGCTGATTTCCTCAATGCTGCGTTGGCCTGGGGTGGGGACTTTTTCTAACTGTTGAGTGGCCTCGGCGCGCGGCTCAGTGGGTGCTAATGCCTCGGCTTTTTCTACATTAGCGGCGTATTGGCTTTCAGTAGAAAAGGCAATCGCGTCTTCGCCTGAATCAGCCAGTACGTGAAACTCATGCGAAGCATTGCCACCAATAGAGCCAGTGTCTGCCAGTACGGGGCGAAAATTAAGGCCCAAGCGCGTGAAAATATTATGGTAGGCCTGAAACATGCGGTCATAGGTTTCTTGCAAAGACTCGTCATCCATATGAAACGAGTAGGCATCCTTCATAATAAATTCGCGTGAACGCATAATGCCAAAACGTGGGCGAATTTCATCTCGAAATTTAGTTTGTATTTGGTAGTAATTAACCGGTAATTGCTTGTAACTCTTTATTTCGTTACGGGCCAGTTCGGTGATGATTTCTTCATGCGTTGGGCCTAAGCAAAACTCACGGCCATGTCGGTCATGTAAACGAGCTAGCTCAGGACCGTACTGTTCCCAGCGGCCCGACTCTTGCCAAAGTTCAGACGGCTGTACAACCGGCATTAATACTTCTAACGCGCCGGCATTGTTCATTTCTTCACGAACGATTTGTTGTGCTTTTTGCAGCACGCGAACGCCTAGGGGGAGCCAATTGTATAAACCAGCCGCTAGCTTGCGAACAAGCCCCGCGCGAATCATTAATTGATGGCTGATGATTTCGGCATCTGAAGGGGTTTCTTTAACGGTATTAAGTGGGAATTGGCTAGTACGCATAGTTATTTTCTTAGGTTAATGAGGTTCAGGTGAAGCGAGACATTTTACGCTGAAAAATGGCCTCAACCTAGAGGCAATGCACAAGATATCGTTAGGCGGCTTCCTGTTCCCAGCGTTGAAGCTTTCTATCGAGTGTGCGACGAGAAATGCCCAAGTTTTTTGCGGCTTGTGATTTATTGCCATTACTCTCATCGATAACCATAAGAATGTGTGCCTTTTCAAGTGACTTTAAACAGTGCTTATTGATGGCTGGTGAGTCTTTTTCATGGGTTGGTAGTTTCTGATTTAGGGGAACGCATAACAGTAACGAGCGTTCAATGTGATTACGCAACTCGCGAATATTGCCGGGCCAATGATGTGCTTTTAATGCATTTATTGACTTAGTTGAAATATTGGGTTTTGCGAGCTCGTGCTCCTCGCAAAGTTGAGAGACAAAAGTTCTGGTCAGCGCTTCAATATCATCTGGGCGTTCACGAAGAGGGGGCGCGGTAAAAGGAACGACGCTTAAGCGATAATATAAGTCGGCCCTAAATAAACCTTGTTTAACGAGGCTTTTCAACCGTTGGTTAGTGGCAGCGACGATACGAACGGAGGTGTCATACTCTTTGTCTGATCCGACGGGACGAATGGTTTTTTCTTCCAAAAGGTGTAAGAGCTTTGGTTGCGAGTCGAGCGAAAGCTCACCAATTTCATCTAAAAAAAGCGTGCCATCTTGTGCGGTGGCGACTAGCCCTTTGCGAGCGTCTTTAGCACCTGTAAACGCACCTTTGGCGTGGCCAAAGAGCTCGGTTTCTAATAGGTGTTGGCTGAAGGTTGCGCAATTAATGGATACAAAGGGACCTTTGCGTTGGCTGATATCGTGAATTTTTCTAGCCAATAGGCTCTTGCCGGTCCCTGTTTCACCCTCTAATAAAATAGGTGTGTTTTTAATGGCGACACGTTGAATATCTTCTAATAGTTTTACAACAATGGGGTTATGGCCAAAAAATGAGTGGCGGTCGCGAATAGCTTTGCGAAGCTGAGGGTTTTTTTGCATGGTGAAGGCATGAGTATGAATGGTGACGGTGTGACATTTTGTCAATAATGCCTTTATCTTCGGACAAAATGTCGCATAAGTCTAGTCATCTAGATGATCATTTATTAATTAGGTTTTTGTAAAAAGTATTAATGAATCAGCAGGTTAAAAAATTAATACAGTCATTGGCGCTCATTTTGCTATGTGCTAGCGGATATTTTTAAAATTAATAATAAGGATAATTGGATGAAATTTAACAAATTAGCGTTAGCAACGGCTATTTCTATAGGCTTATCGTCACCAGCCCAGGCCGGTTCGGAGCTGACAACGCTACTTATGTTGTTGCATGAAAATGGCACAATATCGGATGCACAATATCAACGTGTACTGGCCGAAGCGCAAGCCTCAGAAGAAAAAACGATAGCGCAGACAGCCGATATTCAAGAAAAGCTTGATAAGGCAACCAATGTTGAGGTTAATGTTAATAAAGGTGGTTTGGCTGTTAAATCCCGTGATGGTAACTTCACCACGCAAATTGGCGGCCGAATGCAGCTAGACTCTGCTTGGTATGGAGAAGATGATTCGGCAGCAGGTAGTACGCTGGGCGATGGAACTAAAGTACGCCGTGCAAGGCTATATATTAAAGGTACGGTAAATAAAGATTGGTTCTATAAGTTTGAATATGACTTTGCTGGCTCAGGCGATACAAAAAAAGGCATTACCGATATTTGGGTGGGTTATAACGGCTTTGATTTTGAAGGGTTAAGCGTTAAGGCTGGACACTTCAGGGATCCGTTTATGCTGCAAGATCAGATCAGTGATAATAATACGCAGTTTACCGAAAGAGCCTCTATTGATGCGTTTACAGCGAGTAGACATATTGGCGTTATGGGTAGCATAGACCGTAAACATTGGACCACAGCGCTCGGCGTGTTTGGTGATAAGGCCAATACAGATGGTGGGCAAGATGATGAAGGATGGGGCCTAGGCGGTCGTGCTACTTGGATGCCAGTGAATGAAAAGGGCTCACTAGTGCATTTAGGTTTGGCGGCAAACTACCGCAGTACCCGTGGCGGTGAGGTTCAATTCAAGCAGCAGCCTGAAACTAATATCTCAGGTGTGAACTTTGTTGATACGGGTAAACTGACAGATGTTGATAATTATTTATCATTAGGGGCTGAGCTGGCGATTGTGCAAAATAGGTTGTCCGGTCAAGTGGAATATATTCGTACCGAGTTAGACCGCGAAACAGCAAGCGACCCTACATTTGATGGTTGGTATGCACAAACAGGTTGGTTCCTAACCGATGATACGCGTCCGTATACACACAAAGGTGCAAAATTTAAAGCCGTTAAACCGAATAGCCCATTTGGCAGCGGTGGTATGGGTGCGTGGGAACTAGCGCTTCGCTATAGCACGATTGATCTAGTGGATTCGGGCATAGATGGTGGTGAGATGGACAATATGACACTGGGTCTAAATTGGTTTCCAGTAGCGGGGTTACGCTTTTCTGCTAACTACATTAAAGTGCTAGAAGTAGATGGTGGAGGGCACGATGATGAAGAAGCAGACATTATGCAGCTTCGTGGGCAATGGGCATTTTAAGTAAGTCGGCAACAAAGGGGTGCGTGTCGCCCCTTTAATTTTTATAAATGAATAAGTAACGAGGAAGTGATGGGAAAAATATTAAGAATAGTATGGGTGATCAGTGTTGTTGAATTGATGATGCTCGCATCGAATAGTTCAGCATCGGATGTTCTTAGAATGTCGACCACAACCAGTACAGAAAATTCAGGCTTATTGGCGGTGTTAAACCCTGCGTTTGAAGCACAGCATAATATAAAACTTGAAGTGATTGCCGTTGGCACAGGCAAGGCGTTGAGAATGGGCGCACAAGGTGATGTCGATGTGGTGTTTGTTCATGCACCAGGTGCAGAATTGAAATATGTTAAGTCGGGTGATTTTATTGATCGCAAAGCCGTGATGCATAATGATTTTGTGCTGATAGGGCCGGCCAATGATCCAGCAACATTAGCCACGGCGAAGACTGTCAAGGAAGCATTGCAAAGAATTGTCGATGTAGAGGCAACCTTTATTTCTAGAGGTGATGACTCAGGGACACATAAAAAAGAAAGAATTTTGTGGAAAAAAGCAGGTGTTATAGCAGCTGGAGACTGGTATGTAGAGGTGGGTCAGGGCATGGGCGCGGTGTTGAATATTGCCAATGAAAAGCAAGCGTATGCGCTAACTGACCGAGGGACTCAAATTGCTTTTGCGGATAAAGTGCCGTTGAAGGTATTGTTTGAAGGTGATAGTGAGTTATTTAATCCTTACCATGTGATGGCCGTTAACCCTAGAAAGCATGAAGGGGTTAATTATGATCTCGCAATGAAGTACATTCAATTTGTAACAGGCCCAGAAGGCCAAGGCATTATTCAAAACTTCCGTAAAGGGGGGCAGCCGTTGTTTTACCCAGATGCTCAGTAATTAACGCTCGATTAAGGCTGCTAAACGCTCTCTATAAAATAGAGGGCGTTTTTTTTATGCCTAGTTATTTAGCGCGGGACCAATAAGAGGCAAGCAGCGAGCCGGTTAAATTGTGCCATAAAGAAAACAGCGCACCCGGCAGTGCAGCAAGCGGTGCGAAGTATTTAACAGCTAGCGCCACTGCCAGCCCGGAGTTTTGCATGCCAACTTCAATGGATAAGGTTTTGCACGTTTGTCGATCCATGCCAACGGCGCGGGGTAGCCAGTAGCCGATGAATAAGCCGAGTGCGTTATGCATCGCAACAGCGGCGATCAGTAGGGCCCCAATAGAGCCCAAGCGAGGTTGGTTCAGTGCAACGATAATAGCAATAATCAGCACGATAGCAAAAACAGAGATAAGCGGAAATACGTGTTTGGTTGAGTTCAGAAAACGACCAAAAAGTTGATTAACAATAATGCCGGCAGTGACCGGTAAAATGATGATTTTTACAATATCCATGAGCATTTTCATGGCGGGTACGTCAACGTGTTTGCCAAGATAGAGCAGGCTTAACGCAGGCGTTGCAATAACGGCGAATAAGGTCGAAAAAGTGGTGATAGTGATGGATAAGGCAACATTGCCTTTTGCTAAGTAACAAATAACGTTAGAGGCTGTACCACCAGGGCTAGTGCCTACCAGTAACATACCGCTGGCTAATAGTAACGGTAACTGCAACCAAGTGGATATACCCCAAGCAAAAAAGGGCATGCATATAAATTGCAGCAATAGACCGAGTATGATCGGTTTAGGCGACTTGAGAATACGCAAAAAGTCGCCGGCTTTTAAGCTAATACCCATGCCAAACATCACTAAGCCGAGCAAGAAAAAGAGGCTCGGCTTAAGAGGGATAAATAGGCTGGGCAAGAGATAGGCGACGATGGATAACAATATCGCCCAAACGGGAAAAAGCTTGGTGGCCGTGTTGATCAAAGTAGTTCCTTTCTTATGCCGACTGGCTACTGATAGCCTTGTTTAGAAAATCTTTTAGGTAGTGTCCTGTATGAGAATCATGACATTGAGCAATAGCTTCGGGTGTGCCTTGGGCAATAACCTGGCCGCCACCATCGCCCCCTTCAGGGCCGATATCAATGATCCAATCGGCTGTTTTTATAACGTCGAGGTTATGTTCGATGACCACAAGGGTGTTTCCGTGATCACGAAGGGTATGCAATACAGTCAGTAGCTGCTGAATATCAGCAAAGTGTAGGCCAGTGGTCGGCTCGTCAAGAATATATAAGGTTTTTCCTGTGTCGCGTTTTGATAACTCACGAGATAATTTAACACGCTGAGCCTCACCACCCGATAAGGTGACGGCATTTTGCCCTAAGGTAATGTAACCCAGTCCCACGTCCATTAAGGTTTGGAGCTTCCTAGCAATGACGGGGATGGCGTCAAAGAAGAGACAGGCGTCTTCAACGGTCATTGATAACACCTCATGAATGGTTTTGCCTTTGTAACGAATTTCAAGCGTTTCTCGACCGTACCGTTGGCCTTTGCAGCTTTCACAGTTCACATAAACATCGGCGAGAAAGTGCATTTCTACCTTAATTGCACCATCGCCTTTGCATGTTTCACAGCGGCCACCTTTTACGTTAAAGCTAAATCGACCCGGTGTGTAACCACGTGAACGGGCCTCTGGAGTCGCCGCAAAAAGTTCACGAATGGGTGTAAATAGCCCAGTATAGGTGGCGGGGTTTGAACGCGGTGTGCGTCCTATCGGGCTTTGGTCAATATCGACGACTTTATCAATATGTTCTAGGCCATCAACACCATCATTAGCGGCGATAGGTAAAGATGACTTATTCAGTACTTTTGCAACGGTTGGATACAGTGTTTCATTGATCAGGGTTGATTTTCCTGACCCAGATACCCCGGTGACGCAGGTAAATAAACCGATGGGAATATCAACGCTGACATTTTTTAGGTTATTAGCTCGCGCATTATTAATGCGCAGTTGTTTGCTGGCGTCAACCGGGTGACGTTTATGTGGAACAGCAATGTATTGCTGCCCTGATAAATATTGGCCTGTGACAGAAAGAGGGTTCTTGATGATTTCTTCTGGTGTGCCTTGGGCAATCACTTCGCCACCATGAATGCCGGCCTTAGGCCCAATATCAACCACGTGATCAGCGGCTAAAACGGCATCTTCATCGTGTTCAACAACAATCACGGTATTGCCGATATCGCGTAAGTGGAATAGCGTATTAATAAGGCGTTGGTTGTCACGTTGATGCAAGCCAATGGAGGGTTCATCTAGCACATACATAACGCCGACAAGCCCAGCACCGATTTGGCTGGCTAGGCGTATGCGTTGTGCTTCACCACCAGACAGTGTGTCTGCGCTTCGATCTAGCGAAAGGTAGTCTAAACCCACATTAATAAGAAAATCGAGGCGAGCTTTAATTTCTTTGATGATTTTTTTGGCAATCTCACCGCGGTGCCCAGGCAGCTTGAGTGATGCAAATAAGTCGCTAGATTGGCGAATAGAAAGATGACTGATTTCAGGCAAGGTATGTGTATTAACAAAAACATGGCGAGCAGCAGTGTTTAAACGTTGACCCTGACAGTCTGGGCAGGTTTTGCTCGATAGGTACTTGGCTAATTCAT
>Ga0209345_10000937_pt1 | contig 37387 bp, 37 predicted proteins | sample Cruoilmetagenom7_FD_187294 | JGI IMG/M metagenome (GOLD analysis project Ga0209345, IMG submission 187294) | Oil polluted marine microbial communities from Coal Oil Point, Santa Barbara, California, USA - Sample 7 (SPAdes) (version 2) | ecosystem: Environmental > Aquatic > Marine > Oil seeps ...
ATACTTTCCAAAATCGATGGAATTGATAAATATAAGCATTAATAAAGTGTATGAAGCTGTTCACAAATTGAATAGCCGACCTAGAAAATGTCTAGAATATAAAACTCCTTACGAGGTTTTTGAAGAAATAACAGGTATAAACATGAATAAATCAACGAAGTTTCACTTATGACTCGAATTCAGCTCTTATAATTAAATAATTTTAGAAATTTATTATATAGCTCCTTTTTATAAAAGGTTTATAATGTATATAAATTGATACCATTAATCGCCGATTCATCAACTATGAAAACAATTATATGTTTAAAATTATTACAATAACGCTGGCCATTATATTTTCTCAACCGAGCATATCAGAGCCTAGTGCAGAAATTAAGAAATTGATGAGTACTCCTATTTCAGCTTTTGATTTTTTTCTTTATCAACTCCATGAAGAAACCAGGTGTGAATCATTTTTACTACACAATAAGACTTCTCCATATTTTTGTATATTGAAAACACCTAATTACAATAAGAAAGAAAACACGATAGAGCTAACTTTTAGACATTATAAGGCTACTCCTGCACTTCTTGAGTTCAAATCAAAATTTGAAAGAGCATTAGAAAACAAAAAACTTAAAATATTAGAGAAAGAACTTAACTCTTTGCTTCGTGTTTTAGGTTTAACCAAGGGATACGCTAAAGATTTAACTGAAATTTATAAAATCGGATTAATAGATCATGTAGTTAAAAGAGGAGGCTTAAAAATAAACGACAAAGAAATTGGAAATATCAAATCTAGATTTATAGTAATTTTAGAACTATATCATGAAAGAGAAATTTTTATAGCAAGGTATGGGCTAGACAAAATAATTAAAACAAAAAAGAAAGATACGAGTATTATCGTAATATAAATTAAAAAAGAATGAAGCAAAACACAAAAAAGTTTTATAACATACAATCCTTAAGGGGGGTAGCTGCATTACTAGTGGTAATTTATCATACATTACCGCATTATAAAGCCATGGAAACGCCTAATCTTGTCATAGACACTATTGGAAGATTTGGTTATATTGGGGTTGATATGTTTTTTGTCATAAGCGGTTTTGTCATGGCAAGGACTTCGCTAAATAAAGCACCTTCCATAAGTTCTAGTGTGAATTTTTTAACGAAAAGGTTTTTAAGGATATTTTTGGGGTTTTGGCCAATTTTTGGATTGGCGTTATTGTATTATTATCAGTTTGAAAATAATTACTTAGATAGCAAAAATATTACACAATCTTTTTTACTATTGAGTACAAACATATCTAGTCTTGTTATTGGTCAAGCTTGGTCATTAACTTATGAGTTGTATTTTTATCTGATAGTCGCCACTCTATTAGTTTCAAACACCTTAAAGCCAAAGCCTATATTCTTAATGTTAATTGTGTTTGTGGTTATTAAAAATATTTTATATGGCATTGGCAGTCATACATATTTAGATTTCTTCTTGTCGTCATTGTTACTTGAGTTTATTGGTGGTTATTTTTTATATTATTGCCTAGAAAAACTATCCAGTCGTAAATTTCTTTCCTTGACTGTTTTTTTTGCTGGATTGTCACTTGTGTTTGGTGTGTATTTTAATGTGAGTTATGGGTATATGAGGGTACTAACATTTGGAGTGTTTGCTATCTCTTTGGTTTGGTTGTTTTTATTACTAGAGATCAATAAAATAATAATTTGTTCTGGAATACTAAAAAGGGTAGGTGATGCTTCCTATACGTTGTATCTATGCCATACGATATTTTTAGATATGTTTTTTACTTCAGGGTTGAGAAACCATTTAGCGAATACGAACTACTCTTTATTTGGTATATTTATTTACGTTATACTAATAGTCGTATTCAGTATGCTTTTTTATAAATTTATAGAACTGCCACTTTACAAGTATGCAAAAAGAAAAATGTTGAAATAAAGCTCAATTTATACTCCTTCAAATATTTGTGTCAAAGTAGAAGGGTCAATATTGCCACCACTAATAATCACACCAATTTTTTCATTAGGATTAATTTCAACTGCATTGCTTAATAAGGCTGCTAAACCCAAGGCACCAGAGGGCTCTACTACAATTTTCATGCGTAAAAGATGAAAAGCCACAGCTTGGATGATGGATTGTTCTGTGACGGTTTTCATGGCATCTACATATTTCTGAATTAAAGGAAAGGTGATTTCACCAAGCGATGCTGTACGTGTTCCATCAGCAATGGTATCTGGGTTTGGTTGACTGACCAACTTTCCCGAATAAAAAGATTTTGTGGCATCATCGGCATTTTTTGGTTCGATGCCTATGACTTTACAATCTGGGTTAAGCCCTTTCGTGGCAACTGAAGAGCCACTTAATAGCCCTCCGCCGCCACATGGAACCAGCAATTTGTTTAAGCCTTGAACTTTTTGGTGCAATTCATAAGCCGCTGTTCCTTGACCAGCAATAACAAAGTTGTTGTCAAAAGGTGCAATTAAGCTATAACCGTGCTTTTCTTGAATATCGGCTGTAATACTTTCGCGTATTTCTGTTTGTGTATCATAAGTAATTATTTCTGCGCCATAGTCTTTTGTTGCTACATGTTTGATTTTTGGCGCATTATTGGGCATAACGATGGTGGTTTTAATACCTAACATTTTACCAACCAACGCCACTGCTTGAGCGTGGTTACCAGAAGAATACGCAATAATACCGCGTTGTTTTTCTTGTTCAGATAACTGTGAGATACAATTAAAAGCACCTCTAAATTTAAAAGCTCCAATTTTTTGAAAATTTTCGCATTTAAAATAAACCTCTGCACCTAATTGTTTGTTTAAGGTGGAAGAAGTTAAAACAGGTGTTTTGTTAGCAAAACCCTTCAAGCGAGTGTTAGCATCAATAATTTGTTGAAACATATATACGACAATAATAGTGATTAAAGTTATACTATAGCACTAATAATAAAGTTGAGAAAAACATGTTTTCATTAAATAATAAAATAGCACTTATTACTGGCGCATCAAGAGGCATAGGCGAAGAAGTGGCTAAACTGTATGCAAAAGCAGGTGCTCATGTCATTGTTTCCAGTCGTCGACAAGAAGGTGTTGATGCGGTTGCAGAAAGAATTAAAGCCGATGGTGGGAAAGCGACAGGAATAGCATGTCACATTGGTGACTCTGGTGCGATTGAGGGTTTAATTGAGAAAACAAAAAAAGATTTTGGCAATATAGATATTTTAGTCAACAATGCGGCAGCTAATCCTTATTTTGGTCATATATTAGACACCCCAACATCAGCCATGAAGAAAACAATCGAGGTGAATATTGAAGGTTATTTTCTCATGAGCCAGCTGGCGGGACAACTGATGAGAGAAAATGGAGGCGGCTGTATTATTAATACAGCATCAGTGAATGGCGTAACCCCTGGCCCCATGCAAGGTATTTATTCCATAACCAAATCAGCTATTATTGCCATGACCAAGGCCTTTGCCAGAGAGTGTGCCCCTCAGAACATTCGGGTTAATGCAGTCTTACCTGGCTTGACGGATACTAAATTTGCTTCAGCTTTAACTAGCAACGAGCACATGTTAAAGCAAATTATGCCCCTAATTCCCATGAACCGAGTTGCTCAACCAGAAGAAATTGCCGGTGCATTTTTGTTTTTAGCTTCTGATGCGGCCAGTTATATTACAGGTGTCAATATTCCGGTTGATGGAGGCTTGCTAATCTAACATGAAAAAAACATTATCTTTAAGTTTGCTAGTATTGACTACTTGTACTTTTTCAAAAGAACAAAAAACACTAAAAGGACCTTTGCAAGCAGGTTGGCAAGGGCAGAAAGTTTGTGAAAAGCTCAGTGAAAATGACCATGAAACTGTTTTACGCTGTACTTTTCCTCCAGGAGTTGGCCATGAAAAACATAAACATAACGCACATTTTGGTTATGCTATTTCAGGTGGAACAATGCAGCTGACAGATGATAAAGGAACCAGAACGGTAGAGTTAAAAAGCAATAGTCACTTTGAAAGCCAAGGAAAAAAATGGCACGAAGTGTTAAATGTAGGAGACTCTACAGTTATCTACCTAATGATTGAGTCAAAATAGATAGAAAAAAGATGAAGACCTTAACCTTTTTTCTATTTCTTGTAAACAACACTCTATATGCAGAAGTAGACGAAAGTGTTGATTACTTAGCTTGTGGAAACAATCCTAAGGCTATTGAATTGGCAAAGTTGTTGATTGAATCAAAAAGCCAACTAAGAAAAAAATTACATTGTAATAAAACTTTGGTAGAAACAGCTTTGATCAAAGCAAAAATGATGGCAGATGCTGATCGCATAGATCATAATTTAAACAACATTACACCTAATGAACTAATAAGGCGGTCAGGTATTAAACTACCTAGCGCCTATGATTTTTTAGGTAATCAAGTTGAGTCGGTTTCTGGCGGAACAAGTTTTCCCATTGAGGCTTTTGACCAGTTTATGAACAGTCCACCACACAGAAAACACTTGATGGGAGAGAGTGAGTTGGGACTAGAACAAGATCAAATTGGTGTTGGCTTTTATCAAGACAAGCAAAAAAAGCACGAACAATACTGGGTAGTTTATATAACCGCATTGAGAAGTCAGAATGATAAAAACAAGCGAATCCCAATCATTAAACACAAATACACTATGGATAAAACATCCCTAAAAAAGAAGAGAAATTAAGGTAGATTAAAAAAGCTTTTGCTGGTATTAACTATTTCATTAGTAAAAACACTTTCATCTTGGCCTTTTAAATCGGCAATCACCTTTGCGATATGTGGCAAATGTTTAGGTTCGTTTCTGCGGGTTTTAAGTTTTAAGTCACGGGGAATTAAATAGGGTGCATCAGTTTCAACCATTAAACGGTTATTAGGAATGCTTTTGACCAATTCACGTAAATGCAAACCTCTTCTTTCATCACAAATCCAACCAGTAATACCGATATGACAATCTAAATCTAGATAATCAAACAACGCTTCTTTGGAATCGGTAAAACAATGAACCACCAGTTGACTTATTTGATCACGGTACTCTTTGATGATGGGGTAAAAATCCTTATGTGCATCACGTTGATGTAAAAACAAAGGGGCTTTGGTTTCAATAGCCAGCTTTATATGTTGTTCAAAAGAGAAGATTTGGGCTTCACGTGGAGAGATGTCTCGAAAATAATCTAAACCTGTTTCGCCAATAGCGACTACTTTTTCATGTTGAATTAATTCCATAATTAATTCTTCTGTTTCGCCTGTGTACTCGCTTGCATGGTGTGGGTGAATACCAACGGTAGAATATAAAACATCAGGAAATTCGTGAGTTAACTGATAGGCTTTTTGTGAACAAGTCATTGACGAACCTGTTACAATCATTGTGTTTACACCGACATCAACAGCAGACTGAATAACGAGCTTTCTGTCTTTATCAAAACTATCGTGAGTTAAATTAGCACCAATATCAATCATCGTTCATCAATCATTCAGTAAAACTGGCATAATATACCAACATGTTAAACAAACGGAGAAAAAACATGCGTTTTTTTCAAAAATTAATAATAGCCTCATCAGTGTTTTTATCAGCACAGTCCTTGGCATTTACCCCTGAATCTGGATTATGGTGGAATCCCAATGAACCTGGTTCTGGTTATTCCATTGAAATACAGGATAACTATTTATTTATAGCTGCCTTTGTCTATGATCAAGCTGGAAATCCAATATGGTTTACTGCTGGAGCAACATTGGGCGGTAATTCCTTATTTGATAGCTCTTTAAACTACACTTACAATGGGACATGTATTGATTGTAATGTGACAGAGCCAATCGTTCTTTTGGGTGAAGGTGGAGATATTACCATCAATTTTTTGACAGAAGGCACGGCAACTATACAGTTTGAAGGCGCTGTCAAAAATATTGAGCGTTTTAACTTTTTATTAGGCGATGAAACAGAAAAGATGCTTGGAGAATGGCAAACAGTTATTGATTTCTCAAGCACCAATGTTGAGTTTCCTTTTAATGGTGATGTGCTACTGTTTGATAGAACAACAACTTCTGGCGGTGACAAGTTCGCAGAGGGTTGTCGTCCTGATAATACAATAGATGGATTTTGTACAGACTTTGCTTTAGACAACCATGATATAGCGGCTATTTATGACTTTCAGGAAGACCAATTGTTAGTTGTAGTGAATGATAGTGAAGACTTTTGGTTGGCTTATTATCTAGATGTTGGATTAGACCAGTTTGATGGCGTTGCAGAATTGTATGGGAAAGACGCAGGCCATAATAATGTGTTCTATCCAGTAAGGGGATTTAGAACAGCTAGCCGTTCTTTTATTGAAACAGGTGTTGGCCCATCAAAAACATCAAAAGCAGATGATAAAATGGTAGTAGGTATTGCAGATAGGTTGTCAGTAACTGATACAGTAAAGTCTTTGTCTGAATTTAATAAAAATGAACAAGCTAAAATTTTAAGACAACAGTTAATGATTAAAGACCTGATTGATAGTTTAGAATCAAAGAAATAAATTTTAATTAAAAACAATCTTAGAGAAGGGCTTGGTAATTTATCAAGCCCTTTTTTTATGTGTTCACTTTTGTAGGATCTTCATGGATTATAATTTCTGCATCAGGAATAAGAGACATTAACCTTTTTTCCAAACCATCGGCAATTTCATGCGCTTCTAACAAGCTTAATCTATCATCCAGTTCTAGATGAAGTTGTATAAATTTGTCTTTACCTGATTGTCTCGTTCTAAAATCATGAAAACCCAAAACATTTTCAGTTTCGTTAATTGTCTTTAGAATTAGTGCTTCTGTTTCTTCATCAAGTTTTTTATCCATTAACTGTTGAAAAGAGTCATGACCAATTTCAAAGGCGCTTTTGAAAATATATAAAGCAATCAAAATAGCAAAAACAGCATCAGCCCAAAGAAAACCTTTAATGGTTAAAAACAAGGCAATTAAGATACTGAAGTTTGTTAATAAGTCGGTCACATAGTGTAGAGAATCCGCTTTAATGGCTAAATTATTAGTAATCTTAACCACATGTCTTTGATACAAAACCAAGAATACAGTAATGACAATTGAAAATACCATAACCCATATACCTATACCACCATGAGTCATTAATTGTGGGTTTTGTAATCGTTGAATCGCATTGAATATTAAAAAAACTGCCGAACCTGCAATAAAACTAGCCTGAGCCAATCCGGCCAAAGGCTCTGCTTTACCATGTCCAAAATGATGATCATCATCCGCAGGCTGAAGTGCATATCGTACGGCAAACAGATTAATAATTGAAGCAAAAGAATCCATCAATGAATCTATCAAAGAAGCCAGAATACCGATCGATCCCGACATGTACCAAGCCATGGCTTTAACAATAATCAGGATTATTGCCGTAGCAACCGAAGCATAAGTAACGCGTTTTAATAAAGTAGCATGATTAGTCATTTGAGCATTTTACCATTTAGTATCTTGATGGAAAGCAAAAGAACAACATAAGTCATTTTGCTATTGCTTTTAAACAACCAACCAATCTCTAGGAGTTAAATATTGATACAATTTGGCTTCTTGACTACCTTCTTCGGGTTGATAATTGTATCTAAAAGAAACTTCTGGAGGTAATGACATTAGGATAGATTCGGTACGGCCACCAGATTGTAAACCAAATAAAGTGCCACGGTCGTAGACTAAATTAAATTCTACATAACGGCCACGACGATATTTTTGGAAAGCTTTGTGCTGTTCGGTAAACGCTGTATCCATGCGTTTTCTTACGATTGGAATATAAGCGTCTACATAAGCATTGCCAATGGCTTGAATGAACGCAAAACTTTTTTCAAAACCCCACTCGTTTAAATCATCAAAAAACAAACCACCCACTCCACGGGTTTCCTTACGGTGCTTTAGATAGAAATATTCATCACACCAGTCTTTGAATTTAGGATAAACCTCTTTACCAAAAGGCTGGCAAGCAGCTTTTGCGGTTTCATGCCAATAGATAATGTCTTCGTCAAAAGGATAATACGGCGTTAAGTCAAATCCCCCACCAAACCACCATTTGTTTTTTTCTTTACCTGTTGTTCGAAAAACCCGAACATTGGCATGAGATGTTGGGATAAAAGGATTATCTGGGTGGATAACCAATGAAACACCCGATGCTTCAAATCCCGACCCTGCTAACTCAGGCCTTTTGGCCGTAGCTGAACCAGGTAGTTTGTCACCTAAAACATGAGAAAAATTGACGCCAGCAGACTCTAGAATCTTTCCACGTAAAACACGAGTCCTTCCACCTCCACCATTGTCGTGTTGCCATGCATCTTGAGTAAAGGTCTTGCCTTGTTCAATGGCTTCAAAACTTTGGCAAATATTATCTTGAAGGCTTTTAAGGTATGTCAGAACTAGTTGGAATTGATTGTCATTCATTGATATTTTGGATTATAAAAAAGATCATATATTATCATCATTAAAAAATATCTACCATGAAGTTATAAAAGGAAGCACTTAAAAATGTATAAAACCCAAATAGTCTATATAATCCCTATGTCACATAATTATAAAGAGTAGAACATGGCAGTATTGGGTAAAACGAATCAATTAGAAATAGTCAGAGCAACAGACTTTGGGTTACTGCTTGAAGGTGGACACTTGGGGCATATTCTTTTACCTAACAAGTTTCTGCCAAAAGATTATCGATTGGGAGAAAAGGTTGAAGTGTTTGTTTATTTAGATACAAACGATGAAGTCGTAGCAACAACACAAACACCAAAAATCCAATTAGGAGAATGCGCTTTTTTAAAGTGTGTAGATATGAATCAAACAGGTGGTTTTTTTGATTGGGGTTTACCAAAAGACTTAATGGTACCTTACGCTGAGCAATCCTATAAAATTTACCCTGGTTTGTACTATACGATTTATATGTATCAAGACAGCGCTTCACATCGTTTGGTTGGTTCAATAAAACTAAGTAAGCACTTAAATGAACTCAATACTAATTTTAAGCCTCAGCAAGAAGTAGATTTGTTAATTTGTGGCAAATCGAAACTAGGATTTAAAGCCGTTATAAACAAAACGCACCTAGGGCTTATTCATCATTCTGATGTGTTCAAAACAATCCGATTAGGCGATAAAACAAAAGGTTATATCAAAGACATTCGGGATGATAAAAAAATCAACCTGTGTTTTAACTTACCGGATTCTAAACAACAAGGGAGCTTGGCAACACAAATATTAGAAGATTTAGAACGTAATGGCGGCGAATCAAACATGACGGATAAAAGCCCTCCGAATGAAATTTATGCCAAATGGAATGTCTCAAAAGGCAGCTATAAAAAAGCTTTAGGGTCATTGTATAAACAAAAATTAATTATTATTTCAAAAGACAAAATTGAGCTAACTAGCTAAAGAAACTCATAACCATCATCACATCATGCAGGGTGTATCCATATTGAGAGCACCCTTTTTTTATGCAAATCATATTATAAATGTTACAATATTGAACATTTATTAAACCGATAACTTCGATGAAAAAACTACAATCTTTTGCCAAAGGTCAGTGGCACACAGCCAACGACCAATATAAACCTTGTTTCAATGCCCTAAATGGCGACCATATTTTTGATATTTCATCAGCAGGATTGGACTTTTCTGGGATGTTGGACTTTGCCAAAGAGAAGGGTGGCAAAACATTAAGAACGATGACCTTTCATGAAAGAGCATTAATGCTTAAAGAACTGGCCTTATATTTATTGTCCCGAAAAAAAGAATTTTATAAACTATCCTATTTAACTGGTGCGACCAAACTAGATTCTTGGATTGATATTGATGGAGGTATTGGTACGTTATTTGTATACTCTGGTAAAGGCAGAAGGGAATTGCCAGACCACAATGTTTATATAGACGGTAATTTAGAAACGCTATCTGCTAGCGACCAATTCATTGGTCAACATGTTTGTACTTCTTTGCAAGGAGCTGCGGTTCATATCAATGCTTTTAACTTTCCGTGTTGGGGAATGCTTGAAAAAATAGCCCCTACATTGTTAGCGGGAGTTCCTGCGATTGTAAAACCAGCATCCAATACAGCTTTTTTGACCGAACACATGTTTCGCGCCATGATAGAATCAAATATTTTACCTGAAGGCGCAATTCAGTTAGTTTGTGGTTCAACGGGTGATTTACTTCAAAACCTAGATTGTCAAGATGCTGTTGCTTTTACGGGTTCAGCGACTACTGGTCAATATCTTAAGTCATTTAAAAACATTACAGAAAACGCTGTACGATTCACCATGGAGGCTGATTCGTTAAATTGCTCTATATTAACACCAGACACGACAGTTGACTCCCCTGAGTTTAACTACTATGTGAAAGAAGTGGTCCGTGAAATGACAGTTAAATGTGGTCAAAAATGTACTGCCATTCGTCGAGCAATAGTTCCAAGAGAATTAATAACACCTGTTTCTGAAGCAATAAGTGAAAGATTAAAGCGCATAACAATTGGTGACCCACAAGCTGAAGGCGTGAAAATGGGTTCGCTAGCTAGTGAAGATCAAAGAATAGAAGTAAGAGAGCGGGTTCAGCTGCTTTCTCAATATGCCCAGTTGGTTTATGGAGATGTTGAAAATGTTGAAACTATTGGAGCAGATGCAAAAGCAGGAGCATTTATTAATCCAATATTGTTGGCTTGTGAAAACCCGTTAAGAGATACAGTGGTTCATGACATAGAAGCATTTGGTCCTGTTAGCACTTTAATGCCATATGATACAATTGAAGAAGCCGCACAATTAGCCAATATGGGACAAGGTTCATTAGTAGGTTCTATTTTTGGTTATGATGACGATGCTGTTTCAGAATTAGTGATGAATACAGCCAGTTATCATGGGCGTATGGTTTTAATAAATAGGAATAGTGCAGAATTCTCTACAGGTCACGGATCACCACTTCCACATATGACACATGGCGGCCCAGGACGAGCAGGTGGTGGCGAAGAGATGGGCGGAATACGTGGTGTAATGCACTATATGCAACGTACAGCCTTACAAGGGTCGCCGACTACAATCAGTAAAATTTGTCAAAAGTATATTGGCAATGCTAAAACTTCAATAGCAGAAAAACATGTTTTTAGGTTGCATTTTGAAGAGCTGGCTATAGGCCAAACATTGGTTTCAGAATCACGCACTATTACACTTGATGACATTGAAAAATTTGCGAATTTAAGTGGCGATCATTTTTATGCTCACATGGATGAAAAAGCCGCATCAGAAAACCCATTTTTTGATGGGCGTGTAGCGCATGGTTATTTTATTGTTTCAATGGCAGCAGGTTTATTTGTTGAACCAAGTCCAGGCCCTGTTCTCGCTAACTATGGTTTAGATGATTTGCGATTTACAGAACCTGTATATCCAGGAGATGATTTAACTGTTCAATTAACGTGTAAACAAAAATCTTATAGAAGAGGAAAAGGCTATGGGGAAGTACGTTGGGATATAGCCGTAACAAACCAGGAAGATGTTGTTGTAGCCTCATATGATATATTGACTATGGTTGCCTCGAATGTTGAGGAGTTTAGTGATGATTAGAAGACTCAGCTTGTGGATTTTAAAACTATTTGGCTGGACAACTGTTCACAATTTACCCAGTGAAAAACGCTATGTTGTGATTGCAGCACCCCACACCAGTAATTGGGATTTTCCAATTGGTTTATTATATACTTTTACAGCGGGCGTTCCTTTTAAGTATATGGGCAAAGATGCTTTATTTAAATGGCCACAAAAATATTTATTTAAAGCATTGGGCGGTATTCCTGTTGATAGGAAAAACAAAACAAAATTGACTGTTAAAATGACAGAGTTCATCAATTCACAAGATCAAGTTGCCTTGGCATTATCACCCGAAGGCACAAGATCTAATTGTAAATATTGGCGTACTGGGTTTTACTATATTGCGCTAGAAGCAAAAGTCCCAATTGCCATGGCGTATTTTGATGCCGAGAAGAAGATAGTAGGAGTAGATGGTCAATTTATGCCGACCGGAGACATTCACGCAGATATGGAAATTATTAGAGATTTCTACAAAGACATCAAAGGTATTCGTCCCGAAAAACAAGGTCCAATTGCCATAAAACCAAAATGATTTATTTGCATATTTACGATTTGCAAACTAAAGCAAAAGAAGAATCAAAAAAACATTCGAAACTATTGCTGATAAATAACTTGTCTCATTATTTAGAAAAAAAAATTAACAAACAAGAATTACGATATAATGAAAATGGAAAGCCAGAAATTGAAGGGTGTTCTTTTTCAATAAGCCACTCTAAAAACAGACTGGTGCAAGTCTTTACAAAACACGGAAAAATTGGTATTGATGTTGAAAGCATAAATTTGAAAAGAAACCATTTAGCGTTGGCAAAACGTTATTTTAGCCCTCAAGAATTTAACTTGCTGAAGCTACTTAAGACTGAAGAATCAAAAAATACATTTTACAAACTTTGGACGAGTAAAGAGGCAGTATGCAAAGCACAAGGAGGAAGGTTGTGGCATTACTTGAAAGACAATTATTTAACAAAGGAAGATAAAATAGTGGAATCGCTGAAGGGATTAAATATAATACATCTAGAAGAAGTTAGCGGCTTTAGCCTATCGTTGGCATCAGAAACACCACTAGAAAATATAAAAATCATTCATGAATAAGATAATAAATCGACTGTTGATATTGGGGCTTCCCCTCTTGTTATTGTCTGCCTGTCATCCTAGTAAAGAAACCATAAAACAAGTTAACAAACTCACATACACAAAAAAAGACAAGTCGATAAAATGCCCTGTTTTGGATAAAACAAAATGTGCGATTGATTCACCTCTTTTGACCTTGTTTAAAAATTCACAACAAGAACAAAAGGACTTTGTAACATTATTGGAAAAAGGCGAAGAGTCTTTATTGTTACGCCTACACATGATAAAAGCGGCTCAAAAAACAATTGATATACAAACTTTTATTTGGGTAAATGATGAATCTGGACACTTGGTATTAGCCCAATTGTTAGAGGCTGCGAAACGGGGAGTAAAAGTTAACCTTATTATTGATCAGTTGTTTTCTATGGGCAACAGTTGGTTTCTTGCAGAGCTGGCTACTTTACATGAAAACTTTACCGTCAAAATGTTTAACCCAACATTTAATGAAGGACATACTTCTGCTTTTGATTTTTTTAGTGCTTTAGCTTGTTGCTTATCTAACTTAAATAGAAGAATGCATAACAAACTATTTTTAGTTGATGATAAGTATGGCATCAATGGAGGAAGGAACTATAACGACAGATATTTTGATTGGGATAATACCTTCAACTACAGAGATAGAGATGCACTGGCAGTTGGAAATGTTGCATTAGAAATGAAAAGTTCATTTAATGAATTTTGGAATTCTCCTTGGGTTGTACCTTTAGAAAATTTAGATGATATTGCTTATCGTATTTTGAATAACCAAGAAAACATGTCAGACTGGGGAACTCCACAAGATTCCAAGGCCCGTCGTTTGAACTTGAAATCTTATGATTATAATGAAATAAAAAAGCTATTTATAGATGCAGCAATAAAGGTTGATAGTATTGAATATTTTAGTGATTCACCTAAAAAATTGTTTATCAAAAACAGAGACACTGTAAAGGAATACAAACAGATGAGTTTAAAAATTAAAGAACTTATCTCATCAACACAAAAAGATCTCTTGTTTCAAACACCTTATTTGGTACTTAGCAAGAAGGCTTACAAGGCGCTTAAGTCATTGCGCAAAAATAAGCCAAATGTAAATATCACCGTTTCAACGAATAGTCTTTCTTCAACAGATGCTTTTTATGTCTATGCGATTTCTTTTAAACATAAGAAAAAATACCTAAAAAACATCAAGTTAAATATTTTTGAATATAAACAATCACCAGACTACAAAATAGAAATGTTTGCCAAGGAACACCAAGGCGAAAACACCAGATTTGGACTACATGCAAAATCAATAGTTATAGATAATTATACATCTTTAATAGGCTCACATAATTTCGATCACCGTTCTGATATTTTGAATACTGAGTCTGGATTGATAATTGAATCAAAAGAACTGGCTATAAAACTAACAAAGTTTATAGAAAAAGATATTCAGCCTGAAAATTCATGGGTTGTTGCACCGAATAAAAAAATACCAATATTAAGCTTTTTTAGTGGTATGATTGCATCTGTATCAAGATCGTTGCCGGTATTAGATATTTGGCCATTTAGATACTCTAGTAATTATCAGTTGAGAGCTGGTAAAAACAATGTTGGCATTGGCCATCGGGACTTTTATAAAAACCACAAAAATGTTGGCAATTTTCCTGATGTAAATTTACCATCTAAGCAAATACAAACACTAATAATAAGTGCTTTTGTTGGATTTGCAGAACCGTTTATGTAAATTGATATATTTAGAAAAGGATTTCCCCAAAGGATCTTACCGTTATGAAAAACAAAATTTTAGCCGCTATTTTAATCTTAATAGTTTTATCCATTTATCCGGTTTGGCGATATTTTAATAATGCCAAAGTCTTTGCCAGTGCTTTAATGGACCATGCCTCAGGCGTTGGTAAGTGGACTCAAGGGTCTATCAGTACAGGCTTTGACGGAAAAATAACCATAAGAAACTTGACCTTTATTCCGAATAACTATTCACAAAGTTTTCAAATAGAAAGTTTATACATTAGAACAGATCCTGAGTTTATCTTCACCACAAGTGCTAGCAAGTTAGAATATATGCTTCCAGAAACTTTATCTTTGTCGGTTAACGGTATTGTTTTTAACCAAACCAATCATGATTTTAGTGAAGCGTTAAAAAATGAAAGCATGTGGATTTTGATGGCTGGTTTTGCAGGTAGTTTTGGTTGTGAAAGGGAATCTTATACTTCTTTTGATGATGAAACTTGGAAGAGTATTTTAGACTCTGAACAAGTTTATAATGCAGACTTGTATTATTCAAGACAAGAAAATGGCACCATTGATACTGACTTAATATTAGATGCCGAGAATTTATTTTCAACCACATGGTCGAGCAACCTAAAGTCTAGTTATCATGATAAACAAATAGTTGTCAATGAACTCATTGTTGATAAGTTGTTTTATAACTTTCTAGATAATGGGTTTAATCAAAAAAGAAACGATGCTTGTAAAGAGAATTATAACTCTGCTTTTGCTACTTATAGATTAAGTTCGGCAGAGCATGTTCAAAAATATTTACGCACTTATTTTTCTAAAGAACTGCCTGAAAAGTTAATTAACTGGTACCAAAGAATGCTTAACCCAAATGTTGAATATAATGCAATTATCACACTTGATGAGCGTATGCTTTTAAGTGATGTCTATCAAATTGATCAAAAAACCTTGTATGAAAAGGCACAGGTTGAAGTGGCAACATCACAAGATGAATACTTACCTGTTGTTTTAAAGGAAATTGATTTTACCAATAAAGACCCCGAATTCGTTCAAAAAGAAAATGAAGTTCGAGAAAAGAAAGAAAAAGAAGCAGAAATTGAGAAACAAAAAAATCAAGCAAACAAGGATAAGCCAACAGTTTTTACAACAGGCAACAATAATTCGAAACAAATTCCAATAAATAGATTGTCGACAGTCATTAACAAAAAAATCAGAATCAAAACCAAAAAAGGAAGGCCTGTTACAGGTTACCTTATGGCTGTAGATGCAGAATATGCTTCTATTGAATCACTCTATAAAACCGGTATGGCAAAATTAACTATACCCATTGGTCAAATTGCTACTGTAGAAGTAGTGAGATAATAATTCCAAAACAGTGATTAAAAAGAAAGGTGTTTTTCTTGTAATAATAACCTTATTAATTATTAGTGTTATTATTTCCCTGTCATTTGGCAGCCATTTTATTTCAATAACAGAATTGTGGAATACTGACTCTGGACAATTAAGAGAAATTATTCTATCTATAAGATTGCCGAAAACCGTTAATGCTATAACGGTAGGCGCCTTATTATCTGTTGCTGGTTTATTGATTCAAAACCTCGTAAAAAACCCATTGGCAGACCCTTATATCCTCGGCTTATCTGGAGCAGCAGCAGCAGTCCAATTGGCCATCATTGCATCGGGCATTATTTTGCCTTTTTGGTTGTTTGTCTTGAGTGGGTTTTGTGCGGCCTTATTTTCAATGATTGTTTTGATAAAAGTATCTTCAAAAAAACGTTTAAACACCAATTCATTGCTATTAAGTGGAGTGGTTATTGCATTTGCTTATGGTGCATTAATTAGTCTTATGCTTACATTAAGCCCACTCGCATCAACCAAACCCATGATGTTTTGGTTGATGGGCGACCTTTCTTTTTCTAGCTCGTTCCTGTATCCGATAGTTTTGTTAATAGCCGGGTTTTTGTGGGTTTACAGGCATCATAAAGAATTAGACCTGCTCGCACGAGGTGAGTTTTTCGCACAAAAGAGTGGTGTCGATGTTAAAAAGCTAAATATGATGCTATTGATTACTACATCTGTGTTTACTGCAGCAGCTGTTAGTATGGCAGGAACAATTGGCTTTGTTGGTTTAGTTGTTCCGCATATTTGTCGAATGCTAGTGGGCAATGTTCATGCAATATTGATACCTTTAAGTATGGTGGTTGGTGCCATAGTTCTGTTAATATCAGATGTATTCGCGCGAACGATTGTTGCTCCGATTCAATTACCAGTAGGTGTGTTTACAGCGTTGTTTGGCGTTCCTGTGTTTTTGTTTTTATTGAGAAAAAAGCATGATTAGTGTTCATGAATTGACGATTAAAATCAATAAAAAACCTTTAATTGAAAACCTCAACATAGCGTTCGATCAGGGTGAATTTTGGGCTGTAATTGGTAAAAATGGAACGGGAAAGACAACCTTACTGAACACTATTGCTGGGTTTAATGACTATGAGCAAGGCAGCATACTGATCAATGGCAAAAAATTAGAGGCTTTTGATGGGTTATCTAAAGCGCAAAGTATTGCTTTTTTACCTCAGTTATTAGAAGCGAGCTTAGATTGTTCAATAGAACAATCAATCAAATATGGAAGGTATCCTTGGCACCAAAAACATTCAGAAAAACAAGATGTCATAGCTGTCGAAGATGCCATTCAAGAAATGGAATTAAATGAAGTAAGAGGAAAGAGCATTCAACAAATTTCAGGAGGTGAATTGAGAAAAGTCGAGATTGCGACGGTATTAGCGCAAGACAGTGAAATTATGATTCTTGATGAACCGCTTAACCATTTGGATTTGGCGATGCGGTATAAATTAATGCTAAAACTAAAAAAACTAAGTAAAAATAAAACAATAATAATTGTGACGCATGATATACAATATGTTCAGGAATATTGCACCCATGTTCTGATGTTAACTGATAGTGCAAATATTTTAGCTGGAAAAGTTAAGGACATAATGACCAGCGCAAACCTAAACATGGTTCTTGGTATTCCAAAATCTAAAGAAAACATTTATGAAAAATAGCCAATCATTAGCAGCAATAATTACACCCGTTATTCAGCAGTTATTCAAAAAGGAAATAATTGCTAAAGAAGATGCCACTCGAATATTAAGAAACTCAAAATTAACATCTGCCACATCTGTACACCCGTATGTGACGCTTTCTGATTATCAACTAAACAACAACCAAACCAACAAACCTATTTCTATTGAATTTATTACACAGTTTGTTGCAGAAATGAATGGTATTGGATATTTAAAAGTGGATCCAACTAAAGTCAATGTAAATAAAGTGACTTCGGCCGTTTCACAAGCTTATGCAACGATGCATAAAATACTGCCAGTAGATATTAATAAAGAAACAGTAACTTTTGCTGTGGCAGACCCAAAAGATATATCGTGGGTTGAAGAATTACAACGAATTTTAAGATTACGTGTTGTTCGTGTTCACTCAAATCCTTTAGACATTCAACGGTTATTGTTTGAGTTTTATGGTGTAAATAAATCTGTAAAACAAGCCCAAAAACAACATAAGAATAGAAATATTGATTCAATTTTAAATCTAGAACAATTGGTTCAGTTGGGCAGTAAGGGTGACTTGTCTGCAGATGATCAGCATATAGTCAATATTGTGGATTGGTTATTACAGTTTGCTTTTGATCAAAGAGCCAGTGATATTCATTTAGAGCCAAAAAGATCAGAATCTATCGTTAGGTTTAGGATAGATGGCAGGCTGCATAATGTTTATGTTTTACCAACATTGGTTATGGGAGCAGTTGTCAGCCGTATCAAAATATTATCGAGAATTGATGTCGCTGAAAAAAGAAAACCACAAGATGGGCGAATTAAAACCCTTTCCTCTGAAGCCAAAGAAGTTGAGTTACGTATATCAACAATGCCAACCACTTTTGGAGAAAAATGCGTTATGCGTATTTTTGATCCAGACGCCGTTGTAGAAAAATATGAAGACCTTGGGTTTTCAAAGGATGAAATAAAGCAATGGTTGCAAATGATTAATAGACCCAATGGTATTGTTTTGGTTACTGGCCCGACTGGCTCAGGTAAAACAACAACGTTGTACTCGACTTTAAGAAAGCTGGCAACCGAAGACGTGAATGTATCTTCTGTTGAAGATCCGATTGAAATGGTTTTCCCAGAATTAAATCAAATGCAAGTTAACCCTAAAATTGGCTTAGATTTTTCTAGTGGTATCCGGACATTGATGCGACAAGATCCTGACATTATTATGGTTGGAGAAATTCGTGATTTAGAAACAGCAAAAATGGCAGTTCAGGCTTCATTAACCGGTCATTTAGTTTTATCAACATTGCATACAAACGATGCACCATCGGCCATTAACAGGTTGTTGGATTTAGGCGTGCCTGATTATTTGTTGCGTTCTACCTTGGCAGGAGTTATTGCTCAGCGCCTAGTTAGACTGTTGTGTCCACATTGTAAAAAAGAAACAAAAATTGATTCCGAAACATGGGCATCATTGGTAAGCCCGTGGGAAGTAGAAAAACCAAGTAAAATTTATAAGAAAACAGGGTGTTTGGAATGTCGCAATACTGGCTATCATGGCAGAACAGGAGTTTATGAAATAATGCCAGTAACCAGTGGTTTGCGTAAACTTATCAAAGATAAAATGCCAGCAGAGAAGATAGCAAAAAAATCCTACAGTCTTGGCATGAAACCCCTGCGGTTATCAATCGGTCACCTGTTAAGGTCAGGAAAAACTTCATTGGAAGAAGCGATTAAATTAGTGCCACCTGAATATGACTAACAAATTCATTGCTATCATACAAACAGGACAAGCAATAGAATCAGTTCTGGATAAGTACGGAGATTTTGATGATTGGTTTATTAAAGGCATGAATATTAACAGATCACAAACAAGAACTTATCGTGTTTATCAAGAATTATCTTTTCCTGAAATACAAGATGTAGCCGGCATAATAGTGACAGGCTCTGCTTCTATGGTTACTCAAGAGTTAGATTGGAGTGAAGAAACCATTCGTTGGTTGCGTCCATTATTAACCTTAAATATTCCAATTTTAGGCGTTTGTTACGGCCATCAAATGTTAGTAAAATTACTCGGTGGAAAAGTAGGGTGGAATCCAAATGGTAGGCAAATAGGTCAAATTGAAATGTGCACAAACCAAGACACTCTTCTAGACCCTCTTTTCGAAAATATTTTTGAAGAAAATATTAGTGCGTTAAAATTTTTAGCAACCCACCAACAATCTGCATTAGTCATGCCAGAAGATGTGATCCAGTTAGGTTCTACAGACTTAGATCCTAACCATTGTTTTAGGTACAAGAACCATATTTGGGGTTTGCAATTTCATCCTGAGTTCAGTGAGGATGTGATGAAAGGTTATATTAAAGCACGCGCCAAGGATATTGAGCAAGAAGGTCAAAAACCAGATCAATTAATAGAAAAAATAGAACCTTCAAACATTGGTTCTCTTTTGTTACAAGCCTTTAAAAAACATTGTGGTTTGTAAATACAACAAATAAAGATATAACTATGACAAAACAACTGCTCGCACAACCTAAAGATATCGCCCTAAAAACAACAGCTGGTTTTTTTGCCTTTGGTTTTGGTTCAGGACTAGCGCCATTTGCACCAGGAACCTTTGGTACCTTAATGGCGGTTCCTCTGTACTTAATTTTGGTACAATTTTCATGGCCAATGTATGCTTGGTTAGTTTTTGTAGCGTTTATAGTTGGGGTTAAATTGTGCAATGTAACAGGTGGAAGATTAGGCATACATGATTATGGAGGTATAGTTTGGGATGAATTCGTTGGTTTTTGGATAACAATGTTCCTCATTCCTTTTAGTTGGCAAAATGTGTTGATGGGATTTTTACTCTTTCGTTTCTTTGATATTATTAAACCTTGGCCTATTGGGTGGCTAGATAAAAAAGTTTCTGGCGGTTTTGGGGTAATGATTGATGATGTATTAGCAGGAGTTTACGCCATGTTATTGATGCTAATCTTTGTTAGATATGTACCCAATTATTTTTAGTTAAGATTTTTTCAATTCTTCCAAACTCCACCTTGGATAAGCCTTAATTTTATTATTCTTATCCTGTTCTTTCAATAAGCGCACTGCGCCAGCATAGGCGATCATGGCACCATTATCGGTGCAGTATTTTAATTCTGGGAAAAATGAAGTGATGCGCAGTTTTTTATCTAATTGTTTTAATTGATTACGTAATTCTGTATTAGCACTAACACCACCAGCGATAACTAAGGATTTATAATGTGTTTGCTTTATGGCGCGTTGGCATTTTTTGACTAAGGTATCAACAATAGCCTCTTGAAAACTAGCAGCGATATCCTTAATTAATTGATCTTTGTCTCGGCTTTCATTATAGGTTTCTTTTTCAATTTCTTTCATCCATGTTATTCTTACAGCTGTTTTTAAACCAGAGAAACTGAAATCTAAACCTGGACGATTCAACATTGGGCGTGGAAATTTAAATCGAGTTTTATCACCTTGTGTGGCCAAATCAGACAATACTTTCCCACCAGGGTAACCTAGCCCAAGCAATTTCGCCGTTTTATCAAAGGCCTCACCAGCAGCATCGTCTAGCGTATCACCTAGAATTGTGTAGTCACCCAATCCTTTGACATCCACCAACATGCTGTGACCACCAGAAACAAGCAAACAAACAAATGGAAATTCCGGTTTGTTGTTCTCGTCCAATAATGGAGCAAGCAAGTGACCTTCCATATGGTGTACTTCGATAGAAGGCAAATCTAATGCCCAAGCCAAAGAGCAACCCACACTAGAACCGACTAGCAAAGCACCAATTAACCCTGGACCAGCTGTATAAGCAATACCATCTAGATCTTGTAAAGAAATATTCGCTTCTTCACAAGATTGTCTAATTAAGGGAACGGTTTTTTTAATATGGTCTCGAGAAGCAATTTCAGGAAACACCCCTCCATATTGTGCATGTAATTCAATCTGCGAATACAATTGATCGGCAATTAAACCTTTTTCAGTATCGTATATTGCGATACCTGTTTCGTCACAAGATGTTTCTATGCCTAGGATTTTCATACTGTAGTATTAGTCATTCCTGCGAAGGAACAACGTTTATTATAAAATTTGACATTTTAAATCACTTTGGCCCAATCTTTGCATGATTTTTACTGTTGCGACACAATGACCATCGGCTTTTATCATTAATACTTGGTCTAACTGCATGGATTTGGCGACTTTTTGCCAACCTTGTGTACCTGCTACAATCAAGGCTGTCGCGGCAGCATCTGCTTTAGTGCCGTTGTTGGTTATCACTGTTGCAGAGGTAATTTCTTCTACACCGTAGCCTGTTTTTGGATTAATGATATGGGCATATCTTTTGCCGTCAAACTCTTTATAGCGTTCGTAATTACCAGAAGTGAAAATTGATTCGTCCCCTTGTACAGATATAACCGTTAATACTTCTTCTGAGTTGGGTTTGCGGATCGCAACTTTCCAGTTTTTATCGCCTTTTGAACCTATACTGCGTAGGTCTCCACCAGCATTAACAATAGCATTTTGTATACCGTGCTTTGTAATAATGGTGATGGCTTTATCAATCGCATAACCTTTTGCTACTCCTCCAAAGTCCAACCAAATACTCTGATTTAAGCTTTCGATTTTATTGTTGGTAATAATAACATCAGACATTTTTGGAAGGTTTTGTAAAAAGCTATTTATCTCAGTATCAATTGGTGGAGGCTCGGTTATGGGATAATCATCTGAATGAAACCCCCATAAATTGATGAGTTCACCAATAGCAGGGTTGAAGTGACCTAATGATTGAGTTGATAATTGTTGTGTTATTTGAATAAAAGACGTTTCTTCTGCTGTTAACTCAAAAGAGTTTCCTGCTCTAAGAGCGGTATTAATTTTATTAAGCCGCCCAGTTTTCCATGCATGCCATTGCGTGTGCATGCCGTTGAGTGCTTTCTCCACATCGTTTAAAGCTTGATTAACAGCCTCTTGATTATTATGCCAAACTAAAATTTCGACAATTGTACCAAAAATAAAATATTGTTTTTTGGTTAATTGTTCTGATTGCTTTTGACAAGAAGTAAGCAATAATGCGGTTATTAAAATAATAAATTTCATTTATTTGGTTTTAGTTGATTGGTTTCATGTACGGGTTTTTTTTGTAATTTACGTTGTAAAGTACGGCGGTGCATATTAAGTTTTTCAGCAGCTTTGGTAATATTACCATCGTTTTCTAATAATACTTTTTGTAAGTGTTCCCATTCAAGTCGTTTGACAGGCAAAGGAGATGTTGGAATGTCTAAATTTGTATCTGCCGAATCTTGCAAGAGTGCTGTTAGGATGGTATCTACATCTGTGGGTTTAGTTAAATACTGTACTACGCCGAGTTTTATCGCTTCAACTGCGGTGGCAATACTGGCAAACCCTGTGAGAATGACAATTCGTATTGTAGGCAGTTGTGTTAGCAACAGTTCACAAACTTTTAATCCAGAATCTTGACCAATTCGTAAATCTACTACAGCATAATCTGGTTGCCAATTCTGGATAATTTCATGAGTTTGGTTAAAGCTAAAAGCTTGGTTAGTTTTGTAGTTTCTGGCTTCTAAGGCATTTGCTAATACTTGACAAAAAACCGGGTCATCATCAACTATTAAGATTGATTCATTCATGATTTTTATTGGCTACGGCAGGTAATCTAATCACAAGTTTACTTCCTTGAGATTGTTCTGTCTTTTCAGATTCAATGGTTCCTTCAAACCTTTGAATAGTGGCTTGTGCCAAGAACAAACCTAGTCCCATGCCAAAATCTTTTTCGGATGTAAGGCTTTGATCAAAAGGCTGTTTTAATCCTTTTCCATTATCTTCAATGATTATTGTAATGGTTGTATTTGATGTGCGCGTTGATAAAGATACGTGCGTTGCCTCTGACTCTAGTGCGTTAGTGATAATGTTGATAATAGCTTGTTTTAATGTTTTATCTACGAGCAAATAACTCTCATTATTTGTATTAGACACCGTAAATTCAATATTGGGAGGAAATATGATTTGCGCTTTTATTTGATCAATAAATTGCACAAGGCTTTGAACAGAACCTTTCACCGCTTGGGTTGTACCTGTTGAAGCGGTAATCTGCGTCAAAGAATCTTTACACCTGTAAACTTGTGATTCAATTAAGCTTAATGTTTGATGGAGTTGACTAATTGAAGAATCATTAAGTAGTTCCTTAACAATAATATTGATAGTAGCCAATGGTGTTCCCAGTTCATGAGCGGAGCCTGTGGCTAATGTTGCCAGTGCTAAAATTTTATCATTCTCGGCTTGTTTAAGGTTGGCTTGCATTAACAAAAGCTCTTTATGCCTAATATTTTTCAGTAATCCAATAATTACCCAAGCGACAATAATTGCAATAACAATAAACCCTAACCACATGCCAATTAAATGTTGGCCAAAACTTGTGGTGTGGTGTTGGTGGTTCATCATACCCATGCCCATTGATGTTTCAACAGGTTGGAAAAATTTAATTAACAAGGTATATGATAAAACAGAAAGGATTGTTAACATCCAAGTATAATGTGGTTTTAAAGTCGTTGCAGAAAATATAATGGGTATCAGTAAGAACCAAGTAAAAGGATTACTAGCACCACCGGTTAAATAAAAGAAGACTGATAATTCGATAACATCTATAAATAAATGGGCAAATAAGATTTTGTCAGTTGGGTGTCTATTATTGAACCAATAAAGGAGGTTAATAGCAAAATAAACAGCACTTAATACAATAACAGAAATAGGATAATCAATATTCCACAAATATTTTGTCATTAACCAGACAATCACCTGCCCCAAGATAAGAAAGTTTCTTAACCAAAAAAAAGTATTGTGTCGAGACTGTATATGCATGACCCTCATTTTATCGAGTTAAGTCATTAAAGTCTATTGCCGAGAGCTACTGCGACAATTTGCCGCATTTACTTCACTAATAGTATCAATTAAAGTGGCGAAATTATAAATCATACAAAACAAACAATGAAAAAAATACTAATACCCTTGCTGATTATCAATGGCCACTCAGTGGCACAAGAATTATCAAGTGACCAGCACATAGAAAAGCTTGATACTGTTGAAGTGGTTGAGAGCAAAAAAACCAGTACAACAACTGTGAAATTGCTACCTGAGAATGCACAAAGTATTATTGATACCTCAGATGTGTTAAAAAAAATACCAGGTGCCAATGTTAATAGAAATGGTCCTTTAACGGGTATTGCACAATACCGTGGTTTATCAGGTAGTCGCGTAAATATACAAATAGATGGTACAAACATGCAAGAATCTTGTTCAAACTCTATGGACGCTGCGATGAGTCATGTACCAGCAACAATGGTTGATGCCGTGATACTAAAACGGGGGATCTCACCGGTAAGTCAAGCTATTGAATCAATAGGCGGAAGTGTTTTTGTACAAGCAAAAAATGTACAAGGTCATTCTGATGAATTTCAATTTGGGGGGGAGGTAAGCCTTGGTTTTTCCTCTGTCAACTCTGGTGCAAAAGCCTCTGCGTTACTTTCATTGAGTTCAATAGATCAGGATTTTTATTTTGGAGTTGATAGCGAAAATGGTGACAGTTTTGAATTTGCAGATGGGATAAATTTTAATACCCAATATGATCGAGATTTTTATCTTTTGGGTTATAACTACCGAGGCGAGAAACAAGGGTTCTCATTTAAATATAATTATAATGATACAAAAAACTCAGGCACACCGTCATTACCAATGGATATTGTATATGCCGAAGGCGGTGTGGTGAATGTTGATTATACTTATGATTGGTCTGATAACCTGACTATTGAATCAAGGTTTTCACATCAAAATACAGACCACTTGATGAGTAATTATTTATTCAGAAACACAACAGCTAAAAAAGAATCCTTTACCAAGGTAAATAATAACAGCTATGGTTTTGTGGTTACCACGAAACGAGACTTTGGAAATTTATCTTTTGGATTAGAAGGTGACTTCACTGCACATCAAGCCGATATTAGCAATCCTGAAAACGCCATGTTTAACATCACCAATTTTGATACAAAAAAAGACAGAAACAGTTTTTATATCGAATTAGAAAATGATTTAAACAACGCCCTAAACCTAACAAGCGGTATTCGCTATACTCAAGTTGATATGGATGCAAATGATGTCTTTTCTTCGGTATCAATGATGCAAAACATGATGGGTAATTTACACCGAACATTACAACAGCGTTTTAATGCTTCAAATAAGAGCGTGACTGATAATAATGTTGATTTATCCTTTAATCTACAACAAATAATTAATAAAAATCTTTCGTTGGAATATGGTTTGGCTTATAAAACTCGTTCGCCTAGTTATCAAGAAAGGTATTTGTGGCTTCCACTTGAAGCAACTGCAGGAATGGCCGACGGTTTTCAATATTTTGGTAATTTATCCCTTAATCCAGAACACGCGACTCAGTTTGAGTTGGGTATAAATTATCAAAGTGATAAAATTACATTCGCGCCCCATGTATTTTATCACCAAATCAAAGATTACATCCAAGGCACACCAACCACTAGCATGCCAGCACCACCAAACACACTGACATTTAATAATGTCGATGCAAAGCTGTATGGACTAGATATCGAATTTTCTTACGCAATTTCTGATGATGTAACAATCAATAATGTCACCAGTTATGTTCGTGGTAAGCGGGGAGATATCAGTGATGATTTATACAGAATAGCGCCATTGAACACCCGTATTGAATTGGCTTATACACAAGATAATTGGAATTTTAGTTCTGAATTGGTTGCTTATCAAGCCCAAAACAAGGTTTCCCAAACCAACAACGAACAAGCCACTTCTGGTTATGGTATTGTTAATTTAGCAGGCACGTACACTTTCAATAACGGGACTAACCTAGCTTTGGGTGTAAACAATCTGTTGGATAAAAAGTACGTCAACCACTTAAATGGCTATAATCGTAACAACCAAAATGTTGATGTCGGTTTTGATATGACAAATTTACAAGCTTACCGCCTGCCTAGTGAAGGCGTAAATGTTTATGCAACTTTATCTTTACACTGGTAAATCTTCTGAAGTATTAATTGGTTAATTGGCAATGGTAAGGATTAAATAGAATCAGTACCATTGCCAACTATTTGTTTAGATCGTAGAATAGAATGCCATTTTGTTGCCTTCAATATCACGTGCGTAACCAAAGTTAAAGGTTTCACCACGTGGGCCAGGTTGACCTTCATCTTTTCCACCCAGCTCCAATACTTTGCTATGCATGCGTTTAACTGTTTCTAAATCTTCGACTTTAAAAGCCACCATTGTTCCATTTCCTACTGAAGAGGCTTTTCCATCATTGGGCGTTATTACAGAAAACAAAGCTGCATCAGGGCTTGTTCCCCATAATATGATGTGATCATCAGCCATTAACCGTTTGGCTCCAATAACCTCAAATAGATCATCATAAAAAAGTCCCATCTTGTTTAAATCATTTGTACCAATTGTGATATATCCAATCATTTTTAATCTCGTTTAAAGTAGAAGCTTGATTATACTTTATTTTACTCAAATGAACTTATAAGTTTAAATGAGAACAATTCTCATTAAATTAATGTCAGCAGTTGAGAATGGTTATCATTTAGATTAAGATTCAGGTATTCCTTAACAACTATTAAATGAAAAATGAAAAAAATTGCATTATTTACCTTCTTAATCGCTATATCAGCACATGCACAAGAAACTCCAAGCTTAGAAGAAATGTGGGAAATAATTCAGCAACAACAGGCAACAATAGAGCAACTAAAAGCGCAAATTAATGGTAATGAAAAAGAAGTTGAACAACAAACACAAGCCATAGAAATGATTAGCGATACTATTGATAATACGGCAATAGCAGGCCAGTCTAAATATAAATTTGGCGGTTATGGCGAATTACATTATGGCAATACAGATAAAGGTAATAGTATCGATTTCCATCGTTTTGTCTTATTTAATGGTTATGACTTTAATGACAAAACACGATTTTATTCCGAACTAGAAGTAGAACACGCATTAAGTGGTAACGGTAAACCAGGAGAGGTTGAGGTTGAGCAAGCGTTTATAGAGCATAAATTTAATGAAAGAAGCAAAATGACAGTTGGTGTTTCATTAATGCCCGTGGGTATTATTAATGAAACACATGAGCCCAATACATTTTATGGAGTGGAACGTAATAATGTTGAAAAAAACATAATACCTGCAACATGGTGGGCAGCCGGTGTTGGATTTACTCAAAAAATCAACAACAAATTTACATACGATTTATATATTGGTGATGGCCTAAATGTCCCAACATCAGGGCCTAATGCACTATTAATTCGCTCAGGCCGCCAAAAAGTAGCCAAGGCGATAGCCAATGATGGTTCTTTAACAGCCAGATTAAGATTTAGTCCAATGACAAACTTACAATTAAATGCAAGTTTACAATACCAACAAGATATAACCCAAGGCGTTTTTGGTATTGATGCGACACTTTTTGAAGCTAACGCACAATACAACATTAACGGTTTTGGTTTAAAGGCTCTATATGCACGATGGGACCTGAATAACAAAGCTCAAGTTATTAGTGCAGGTAGAGATCAACAAAGTGGTTATTTTATAGAGCCATCTTACCGATTTGGACAAGCCAATCAATACGGACTATTTACCCGTTATTCACAATGGGACAACAATGCAGGAAATGATGGGTCAGACGATGCAATCAAGCAGTTTGATTTAGGCTTTAATTACTGGTTAACACCTCTTGTTGTTTTAAAAGCTGATTATCAAGATCAATCAGGCGCAGGCAGCGATGACGGCTTCCACTTAGGCATGGGATATTCATTCTAATGCGTAATAATATAGGGTTTATCTTATCCACTATTTTTATTTTAACCTGTAATAATGGTGTTGCTAATACCAACATTAAGCAATTTTTATCTCAACAATTTAATAAGCAAATCCCAAAAGCTCAAAGAATGTGGATAAACAAAGATAAGCAAGAAATAATCAAAACGCAATTCAACCCAAGCCAAATAAAACTGAGTTACCGTTATTGGAAAAAAGATGGTATCACCGTATGGATTTTAGATGAAATCGGCAAAGAACGAAATATAACAACCGGCATAGTGATTGAAGATGGTTTCATAAAAAAAGTGGCCGTACTTGTGTACAGAGAATCACGCGGTGGGCAAGTACAAAACCCCAAGTTCACCCAGCAATATTTTCAAAAACACACAGAATCAAATTTAATAAAAGAAATAGACAGCATAAGCGGCGCAACTCTTTCTGTAAACGCCCTAAACAAACAAGTTAAATTGGCTTTATGGTTAAACGAAAACAAATGAAAATAAAAAGACAACTACGGACATTTCACCGGTGGATTGGGTTGACTTCAGCGATTTGGCTGTTACTACTGGCAACAACTGGACTATTATTACAACATTCTGATGATTGGAAATTGGATCAAAAATATATAACAAGCACTAGCCTGTTAAACATTTATGGTATTGGTGATCAATACATCGCTTTTGACAGTAAAAATCACCAGTTACAACAGCTTGATAAACAAATTATCCAAGACGGAAAGGTGACTCAAAAATTAGAAGAAAATATTATTGCAGCAATTTACTATAAATCACAGTGGATTATAGCGACAAACACGGAAGTAATTTGGGTAAATAATAGAGGGCAGATTAGTAAAAGTATGGATGAGTTAGATGGCTTAACTTTTCCAATAAAAATACTAGGAAAGGTCAAAGAAGAAGTAGTCTACAAGTACAAAAAATCAACCATTAATCTTGATACATTAGAACCGATAAACCTAAATGAAAATGAGGTAAACTGGTCAAAACCATCATCAACCCAAGCCAATAAAGAAAACGCAATACAATTAACAAGCAACAACTATCTAAACTACGAAAAAGTAATTTTTGACATTCATGCAGGCATAACCACATCAAGCATAATAAATGACATAGCCGCAATAGCGCTTATAATATTGTCTCTATCTGGAATAATTCTATTTTTCAGAAAAAAGAAAACAAATCGCTAAAGCCCACAAAATAAAGTAAAATACAAATCCCAAAGCGCTCGTAGCTCAGCTGGATAGAGTATCAACCTCCGAAGTTGAAGGCCATGGGTTCGAATCCCATCGAGCGCGCCAAAAATAAAACTCACAAAACTCAATTGTAGAAGTTCAGACTTTATCTGTCATTTTTATATTTTTGTTCTTTTCTTTGTGCTTTTCTTATGACGGTAACCACGTAATCCACTATTTCTAGCTATCTCTCTATAAATTCATATTGGATCCCAACCAAGTGAATTGGCAATTTCTTTGGCTTTAGTAGCCTTTTTGAGCAGATATTCAATATAATATGTATCTTCAAGACTTAAACCTTGTGAAAGTTACTCAAAAGGAGTTGCACTTATTATACGAATTCAGGTTCTTTTGTTTTAGTAATATTGCTAATTAAGGATTAAGTCCTAGAAAATATGTTACCAATTAAAAGAATATTAAATATGCAAAACATAGTTGCCTTTATTGGTAAATTTTCAAAAAAAGAAGAATTGGCTTGGATAGAACATATTAACTTAGGTTTGTTGAATTCTCACGTTGTTCCATTCCGTATATTAAGTCAGGATCAAAAATCTAGAGTTGAAGTGGCTATTGTTGCCAACCCAAACCCTGAAGACCTTAAAGAGTTAACAAGTTTACGGTGGGTACAAAGTTTATGGGCAGGTGTTGAGCGATTGGTTAATGAGTCGGCTAATAAGGATTTTGAAATTGTAAGAATGGTTGACTCGAATATGGCAAATACTATGTCAGAGGCTGTTCTCGCATGGACGTTATATTTGCACAGAGACATGCCGAAATACCTTCAACAACAAAAGGAAAAAAATTGGCATCAACAAAAGTTAATTGAAACTAAGGATAGAAAAATAGGAGTGTTAGGTCTAGGGAATATAGGTAAAACTTGTGCAGAAAGGTTGTTGTTAAATGGCTTTAATGTGGCTGGTTGGAGTAGAACACCCAAACTTATAAAAGGGGTTGATTGTTTGGATGGCCCAGAAGGCTTTAAACAATTGTTGAGCCAATCGGATATTTTGATATGTTTGTTACCTTTAACAAAAATGACACTTGGGTTGTTAAACTTAGAAACTTTGAAGTCTTTGCCCAAGGGGGCATCTTTAATTAACTTTTCTCGTGGAGCAATTGTGGTTGAAAAAAGTATGTTGCAACTTTTATCTTGTGGGCATCTTAAGCATGCTGTATTAGATGTGTTTGAGAAGGAACCATTACCGATAACAAGTCCTCTTTGGGGCAATAAAAGCATTACAATTTTGCCACATATTTCAGCACCTACAATTATAAGAACAGCATCAAAAATTGTAGCAAAAAATATAATGGGTTATTTTGAAACAGGTGAAATTCCGAAAATAGTCAATTGTTCAAAAGGATACTAATGTTAAGAACAGGAATTAAGGATTGAAATATATAAGAAAGTTTATTATTATTAATAACTAGGTTTCATTGATATAGAAGTATTGAAGGTGAAAATATTTAAATGACATCACTAATCAGGATGGGAACTACCAGTATGCGACATAAAATTCTAAAACTAACTAGGATTAGTTTTGTTTTATGACTGGCTGTTATTGTGGCAGTAATAATCACGGCAATTTTAGCCCCTTTTATTTTAAGCCAAATATTTGATTTGTTTTTAGAAATTGAAGTATTAGAAAAGGATAAAAACAATTTAGAAACATATGATAGTTTCAGGTTTGCTCAATCGTCATGTGTTTTATAAGTATTGTAAAAAAGTCATTATTACGCTATTAGACACAAAGAACCTTATTGTATTATGGCTGTAGAACTAGACAACTTTAATCAAGTAAATGAAGTTTACGGGTTTGCTGCAGTTGAAAAAGTGCTTAAAGTTTTTTCTCGCTTGGCAAATGATACCCTTCGTGAATACGATTTATTGGCGTGCTTGGGTGCTGAAGGCTTTGCTTTCTTTTTACCTAATACCAATCTTGAACAAGCCAATAATTAAATAGGTAGGTTTGTTGATAAAGTTCGAAATCAATTAGAAATATATACTGAGAAAACATAGGAAAGATAGAACAAGAAAGTTTATAAAAGTTAATATTAGGAGAATAATCTTGGATGAAAAAAGAGAAAGAAAAAAACCGTTACCACCAAATGTAAAAAAATTTCTAAATGATGCTCAACAATCTCAATTAAGCACAATTGAAGGGTTTGGCTGGAATTTAAAATTTATCCGTAGACCCTTGTTTCAGAATCCTGTTGTTGTTGTAGTTAGTCCTGATGGTCATTCAGTAGGTATATTAGAAGATGATGGCCGTTTAAACCTTGAGCCAGATATAGAGATTAGACCTTAGTATCTGAACTTCTACAAATAAACATACAAACACCATAAACCCAATTCGCGCGTTTCTTATTGATTCCACTGTAATGACTCAAGTTGTATAGCATGGGTTTAATGTGCCTCATCCCAGTTATCACCCACTCCTGTATCAACTTTTAATGGAATATCTAGTTTAACTGCATTTTCCATTAATGATTTAATTATGGTGGTTAGTTCTTGTTGTTTTTCTTCACGGATTTCAAATACTAATTCATCATGCACTTGCATTATCATTCGAATATCTGAGTTGTTTTTAATTTCTTCAAAGACGACAAGCATTGCCTTTTTGATAATATCAGCAGCAGTGCCTTGCATAGGAGCATTGATAGCGGCGCGTTCGGCACCCGCACGTACGCGACCATTGCGATTTTTAATTTCGGGAAAGTAGAGTCGTCGACCGAACAAGGTATCAACATAAGCGTTTTCCTTGGCCTCTTCTTTGATGTTTTTCATAAAGTCAGCTACTTTTGGGTATTGTTCAAAATAACGTTTCATGTAATCGGATGCTTCTTTGCGCGATACGCCTAATTGTTTAGCTAATCCGAAAGCTGACATGCCGTACATTAAACCAAAATTAATGGCTTTGGCAGCGCGCCTTTGGTCTTTACTGACGGCATCAATATCAACGTCAAATACTTGTGAGGCGGTGCGGCTATGGACATCTTGATTTTTGTTAAATGAATCCAGTAAATTTTCATCTTGTGAGAGATGGGCCATAATGCGTAATTCAATTTGTGAATAATCCGCAGCCATGATTTTAAATCCATCGGGAGCAACAAAAGCTTGGCGAATTTTGCGGCCTTCAGCTGTTCTAATGGGAATGTTTTGTAAGTTTGGGTTAGATGAAGATAAACGACCTGTGGTTGTTACTGCTTGATGATATGAGGTATGAATTCGGCCAGATTTTTCATTGATTTCAAGGGGCAGTTTATCAGTGTAAGTTGACTTTAATTTACTTAGTGAGCGGTTTTCAATAATGATTTTAGGTAACTCATGTTCCTCAGCTAACTCTTGAAGCACCTCTTCAGAAGTCGAAGGCAAACCAGTTGGTGTTTTTTTAATAACAGGGATACCTTGTTCTTCAAAAAGAATTTCTTGTAGTTGTTTAGGTGAATTAAGATTGAACTCTCTTCCTACTAACTCATATGCCTTAAGTTTTAGTTCTTCAATTTTTATGCCTAACTCATGGCTTTGAATTTTGAGAACATCGCGATCAACCAAGACACCTGTTTGCTCTATTTTTGCCAAAACATTAACAAGCGGCATTTCTATTTCGCGGTAAACCTTTTGTTGTTTAATTTGATCCTTTAATAATTCATTTAAAGTTAAATGTAATTGCAAAGTGATATCTGCATCTTCTGCTGCATAATGTGTCGCTACATTTATGGCAACTTGTTCAAAACCTATTTGTTTGACTCCTTTACCGCAAATTTCTTCGTATTTGGTCGTTTGGATTTGTAGGTATTGCATCGCCAAAGTATCCATATCATGTCGACCATTGGTGTCTAAGACATAGGATTCCATTAAGCTATCATTGCGCAAATTGGTAATTTCAACGCCATAATTAGATAAGACGTTCATATCATATTTGAAATGTTGACCTATGAGCTCAATGTTTGGATTGTTAATCACAGGAATGACTAAGTCTAGAACTGTTTGAAGATCTAATTGCCCTTCAACAATTTTATGGCTATCAATTAAACTTTCTTCTACATGGGCGATAGGTACATAAGCAGCATCCCCAACTTGATAAGCAAATGACATACCAACTATTTTAGCTTGCATGGAGTTAATTGAAGTTGTTTCTAAATCAAAGGCAACTACTTTGGCTTGTTCTATTGATTTTAACCATTGTTTTAGGGTGTCAATTTCTTGTATACAAGTGTATTCAACTTTTTCCTGTTTGACATTGGTGGCTTCTATGGTCCTGGAACTGCCAGAGAATAAATCACCTTGTTCGTCACGATACAATGATTTAATCCCACAATCTATAGACAATTGATTTAATGACTCTACATCTTCCCCTGATATTTTGAGTTCTTCAACTTCGCACTCAAGTGAAAGTGTCGTATCTATTGTAACCAAGGCTTTGGATAAAGGAATTTGGTCTAATGCTTCACGTAAATATTCGCCAACTTTACCTTTAACAGAATCAGCATTTTTAATTATATTGTCTAGTGTTTGGTGTTCTTTCAACCATTTAACAGCTGTTTTCGGTCCAACTTTATTTACGCCAGGAATGTTATCTGAGGTATCTCCAATCAGAGTTAGGTAATCAATTATCTGATTGGGTTCAACGCCAAATTTAGTAACAACACCTTCATAATCAAAAACAGTATTGCGCATGGTATCAATTAACATAACGTCATCATTGACTAATTGCGCTAGATCCTTATCCCCTGTAGAGATAACTGTTTTGAAGCCTGCGGCTGTGGCCATTACGCCAAGGGTTCCCATGACATCATCGGCTTCAACACCAACTTTTTCTAAAAGTGGTATGCCAAGTGCTTTAATAATGTCTTTAGTGGGTTGAATCTGAGCGCGTAAATCATCTGGCATAGGCGGCCGAGTAGCTTTGTACAAATCATACATATCGTGTCTGAAAGTTTTACCTGGCGCATCAAATACAACAGCCATATATTCGGGTTCGTATTCCTTAAGCATGCGGTTAATCATATTGATTACACCATATATCATGCCAGTTGGTTCACCGTTGTCATTTTTGAGGCGTTGTAAAGCTGGTACGAAATGGGCTCGGTATAAGTAGGCAGAACCGTCGACTAAGTATAAGGTTTTTTCAGACATTAAAGGCTTAAATAGTGTTAATTAAGCCTATTTTAACACTATTGTTTTCTCTTACCATGTATTCGGTACACTTCTTTCCAGATTGACTTATCTTCTTTTGATTGGATTTCCATCTTCCAATCAAAAGTATCAGTTTTTAGATTGAAAAATGTGATTCTTGATTCATTTCCAGTATAAAAACCTCGCATAACAATAGCCCCATCTTTTTCTTTGGCTGAAAAGCTGTCAATTTTCTTTCCATTAGATGAAGTCCAAATTTGCTCCCATTGGCTTGTTTCAGGGTTGAAGGTACGAATATTTGTTCCATATTGGCGTTTTCCTTTTTCAGTTTCTTTAGACAAAGGGGGTGATATCCAATCATCTTGAATGGCATGCCCATTTAATATGGTGTACCAGTTCCAATCAGCGCCTTGTCCAGCATGCCATTTTCCATCTTTGCCTAATGATGAATCTGTGATTTTCCATTCTCCTATCAAGGGCGCATATTGTTTTGTTTCAACGGGAGCCAATGGGTTGATTTTGCTTTTGGCAAAGTTAATAGTTGGAAGGGTCAGTAAGATAATTAAAATTAATTTATTCATAATATTGTTCTTTTGATGAAAGCATTATTATCTAATAGTGAAGTATGGGGAGTTATCAAAAAATTGCTCATTAATGATTAATGATTAATGATCAGGGTTGAAGGTGTAAAGTTAAAGTATTTTTTAAAGCTATAAGATAAATGACTATGACTTGAAAAGCCATAATCGAGCGCTAAACTAGCCAAGTCATTTTTACCTTGTTTGATTTCTGAATAAACAGACTTCAATCTAATTTGGGTTCTAAATTGATTGATGCCCATCCCTGTCACCTGCTTGAAAACACGAGATATATGAAAAGGAGAGCTATAGACATCCTTGGCTATGTCGTTTAATGATTTATTTTGCGAAATGTTACTATGGATACTTTTTTTAATGCGCTCAGTGAGCTTTTTATGGGTTGGCTTTAATAACATTGTTGTGGGTCGTGAATTTGTTGCTTTTGAAATATTATTGACTATTTCAATAGCTAAATCTTCTATCATTAATGGGTCTATTTGAGGGGAGCTTTCAATATTCTTGAATAATTTATGGTGCAATAGATAGGTAGTTAGTTCGCATTTTATATTTTCAACGTTAAATAAGTTATCACAATGGCTGGTTTTGATTTGTGGTAATATTTTTTTTGATAATTCAATCCAGTGACAATAATCACCTTTTTTATCAATAGGGAATCGGGTATATGTTTGTTGTTTGTTATATAAATTTATGACTGAAGAATCAGCAACAAAAGGGTCTTTGTTTTTGTGTTGGATCCAAATACTATTTTTTGGAAAAACAATTAAAGGGTTTTCAGTATAACCATATCGATGAAACTCTGGCTTATTTGTCGGTAAGACAAAAGTGCCAATTTTAATCAGGCTTGATTGAAATAAGGTTTTTTCCACAATCCAAGTTAAGTAATAATATTGTTATAAATTATACGTTATTGGGTTATCAATTTCTTTAAAGATTTTAGTTGCATTGAATTTTTTTTAAAAATAACTGTGAAAAATGTTTAAAATAAGCTAGATTAACTGCCTTATATGATGAAATTTATAAAAACATGATGAAGAAATTATTGATACTTTGCCTATTCGTCACACACTTAGCTTTTGCAGAAAGTTATGAAGACTTAAGCTTTGACAAGCTTGTAGCAACTGCGGAATCGGGCGATGAAGTGGCGATGGGGTTTTTAGCTGAGAGTTATGAGCAAGGTCACAGCGTTGGAAAGGATTTAGATAAAGCCTATAAGTGGTATAAAAAATCAGCAGAGCTTAATTATGCCCCAGCTCAATATAATTTAGCCGTGCTTCTGACAAACGGAGATCATTTAAATCAAGATTTTGAGCAAGCCTTTTTTTGGGCAGAAAAGTCAGCAGAGCAAAATTATTCATCAGCTCAATTTTTAGTTGCTTCATATTATGCTCAGGGTAAGGGTGTTTTTGAAAACAAGCAAAAAGCCTATGATTGGTATAATCGATCAGCGGTTCAAGATAATTCAAAAGCTCAATATAATCTGGCTTTAATGTTGTTACAAGGTGATGGTGTTAAAAAAGATATGAAAAAGGGGTTAGAATGGTTAACAAAAGCAGCAAAGATGAACCATGTTCAAGCTAAGTCTGTTTTGAATTTGATTAATAACCAGAAAAAGTAAAATTTTTATTTCTTCATAGAAACCATTAATATAAACGTTTAGTAAAAACGATCCTGGTCACCTGGCTGGATACTGAACCTTTTATAAGTCCATTGATATTGTTCAGGAGCTTTGTCTACAATTTGTTGGATTTTAGAGTTCATATAGGCCACAGAGTTGTTTAGATCTGTGTAAATTTCTTTTTCACTTTCTTCAAAAAACACATCAAAACTGTTTTCTGTTCTCAAAGCATAGGCAAAAAAAACGGGCACTTTTGTTTTTATTGCGAGTTTAGAAAAAAGTGTCATAGTGTAGGTTGGGATGTCATAAAAAGGGGCGAAAACACCTTGTCCTCCTTTGGGTCTTTGATCTGGCAATATCGTAATAAACCCTTTGTCTTTAAGGTGCAACATGATCTTTCTGACACCTTTTAG
>Ga0209345_10000938_pt1 | contig 37374 bp, 29 predicted proteins | sample Cruoilmetagenom7_FD_187294 | JGI IMG/M metagenome (GOLD analysis project Ga0209345, IMG submission 187294) | Oil polluted marine microbial communities from Coal Oil Point, Santa Barbara, California, USA - Sample 7 (SPAdes) (version 2) | ecosystem: Environmental > Aquatic > Marine > Oil seeps ...
CGGGGAATGTAAAGCAAAGCTTTAGCCACGGGCGGACCAAAAACGTTGTGGTCGAAACCAAGCGCAAGCGTGTTGTGGTGCCCAAGCCGGGTGGCCAGAAACCAACCGGGCCGGGTGCCGGGCCAATTGGCGATCCCAAGAAGCGCCCCGCAGGCATCACCGACGCCGAGATGGAGCGCCGCCTGAAGGCCGTGCAGGCTGCCAAAGCCCGCGAGGTTGAGGAAGCTGCCGCACGTGAGGCCGAAGAGAAGGCCCGTGCCGAAGACCGTGAACGCCGCCGGGCCGAGATCGAAGCCAAAGAACGCGAAGAGCGTGAGCGTGAGGAAAGCCTTAAGGCCAAGGCCGAGGAAGACGCGCGCCGCAAAGCAGAGGCGGAAGCCGCTGCCGCAGCACCTGTTGCTGAACCCACGCCTGCGCGTGAACCAAGCAACAAGCCCCTGCCCGCCGCGACGCCGCGCAAGACCGAGCGTGACCGCGATGACACCAAAAAGCGCAGCAAGGGTGGCGACAGCCGCCGTTCTGGCAAGCTGACCGTGAACCAGGCCCTCACCGGTGGTGAAGGTGGCCGTCAGCGCTCCATGGCGCAGATGAAGCGTAAGCAAGAGCGCGCGCGTCAAAAAGCGATGGGTGGTCAGGTTGAGCGCGAAAAGATCGTGCGCAACGTCAACCTGCCCCCGGCGATTGTCGTGTCCGAGCTTGCCAACCGTATGGCCGAAAAGACCGGCGCTGTTGTGAAAGCGCTGATGCAGAACGGCATGATGGTGACGCAGAACGAAACCATCGACGCGGATACTGCGGAACTGATCATCGAAGAGTTCGGCCACAAGGTTGTGCGCGTCAGCGACTCTGACGTTGAAGACGTGATTAAAGAGATCGTGGATAAGCCCGAAGACCTGCAAGGTCGTCCCCCGGTCATCACGATCATGGGCCACGTTGACCACGGTAAAACATCGCTGCTCGACGCGATCCGGAATGCGAAAGTGGTTGCTGGCGAAGCCGGTGGCATTACTCAGCACATCGGTGCCTATCAGGTGACGACCGACAATGGCGCTGTGTTGTCCTTCCTCGACACGCCCGGCCACGCGGCCTTTACCTCCATGCGTTCGCGCGGGGCTCAGGTAACGGACATCGTGGTTCTGGTGGTCGCGGCGGATGACGCTGTGATGCCGCAGACGATCGAAGCGATTGCCCACGCAAAAGCGGCCAAAGTGCCGATGATCGTGGCGATCAACAAGATCGACAAACCTGCCGCCAACGCCGACAAAGTTCGGACGGATCTGCTTCAGCACGAGGTCATCGTCGAAAAGATGTCCGGTGATGTGCAAGACGTCGAAGTTTCGGCGGCGACAGGCCAAGGTCTGGACGAATTGCTCGAAGCGATTGCGTTGCAGTCCGAAATCCTCGAACTCAAGGCGAACCCAGACCGGGCCGCTGTCGGTGCGGTGATCGAAGCGCAGCTTGACGTGGGCCGTGGCCCTGTTGCGACTGTTCTGGTTCAGAACGGCACGCTGCGTCAGGGTGATATCTTTGTTGTGGGTGAGCAGTACGGTAAGGTCCGTGCGCTGATCAACGACCAAGGTGAGCGCGTCAAAGAAGCCGGGCCATCGGTCCCGGTTGAGGTGCTCGGCATCAACGGCACGCCAGAGGCCGGTGACGTTTTGAACGTGACCGAAACCGAAGCGCAGGCTCGCGAGATCGCAGAATACCGCGCTAATGCCGCCAAGGACAAACGTGCCGCTGCCGGTGCTGCTACGACGCTGGAACAGCTCATGGCCAACGCCAAGGCGAACGAAGACGTCAGCGAACTGCCGATCTTGGTCAAAGCCGACGTGCAAGGCTCTGCCGAAGCGATCGTTCAGGCGATGGAAAAAATCGGCAACGACGAAGTCCGCGTTCGGGTCCTGCACTCCGGTGTGGGCGCGATCACCGAGACGGATGTCGGCCTTGCCGAAGCTTCCGGCGCACCGATCATGGGCTTCAACGTCCGTGCCAATGCTTCGGCGCGCAACACGGCCAACCAAAAGGGTGTCGAGATCCGTTATTACTCGGTCATCTATGACTTGGTTGACGATGTGAAAGCCGCGGCGTCTGGCCTGCTCAGCAACGAGATCAAAGAGAACTTCATCGGGTATGCGAATATCAAAGAAGTCTTCAAGGTCACGGGCGTCGGCAAGGTTGCGGGCTGCTTGGTCACCGAAGGTGTGGCGCGCCGCTCCGCCGGTGTGCGTCTGCTACGCGACAACGTGGTGATCCACGAAGGCACGCTGAAGACGCTCAAGCGCTTCAAGGACGAAGTGCCCGAAGTGCAGTCCGGTCAGGAATGCGGCATGGCGTTCGAGAATTACGAGGACATCCGCCCTGACGATGTGATCGAAATCTTTGAGCGCGAAGAAGTGACCCGTACCCTCGCCTAAATTCAGGCTGGTTAAATAATAAATTCCCCAGAGGCCCGGTTGAAATGCCGGGCCTCTGCTTTTGTGAAGGCCCCTTTTTCATCGTCATAGGTGATCCGCGCCACGTCCAACTGAACCGGGGAAATGTCGATGAGGTTAAAGTCATTTGGCTCCCCCCTCAGGCGGGAGGACAGGCTGGTGCCCGCATGCAGTTGGATGGCGCGGGGGCCATCGTGCTCTCCGGCAAGATGCGCAAATGTCCCGGCGTGCCAAATATGCAGATGCCCTGACAAGATCAGATCCGCGCCACAGTTCAGCAATCGCCGCAGCGCGCGCCTCGCGCCGGGGATGGGCCGCTTTTTCGTGTTGTTGGGGTGGTCAAGCGGATGGTGGCAAACGGCAATGCGCAACGCATTCTCAGTGCCGCCCGATAGCGAAGCACAAGCCCGCCGCAATCGACGGGCGCTCAGCCGTCCGGTTTGCCATTTGAAACGATCGACCGTGTTGATCCCAACTACGAGGTAATCGCCGCCCACATCCACGGGCGTCAGGTTCGCGTTGATCCAGCGTTTGTAATAGCGCCAAGGAGCAAGGAAACGCGTGATGGGGCGGTGGAATGGAATGTCGTGATTTCCCGGCACGCAGAGCACGGGTGCACGGATCCGGTCAATGAATGCCCGCGCTGTGCGGTATTCTTTTTCGCGGGCGCGTTGGGTCAGATCGCCAGAGATGATCACCAAATCCGGCGCATAACCGTTTACCGCGTCTAGCAGGGGGACAATCAGATCCGGGCGGTCTTTGCCAAAATGGAGGTCGGAGAGGTGAATAAGCCGGCTCATCTCACTGCCTCCTGCGCTGAATTGGGGACGAAAATCTGCAACGGCGCGGCAGAGCGTTGCAGTCTATATGGGCCGCGCATGATTGAAATCTCGCCATCGCGTGCGACAGAGCGTTTTTTGCGTTTGCTCGTGATCACAATCTCACGCCCGCTCAGCATTTCATAATCTGCTTTGACCCGCGCAAAGCCCGCGGCGAGCGCGATGGCGTGCCACAATAAACCCCAGCGGTAGGTGTCCGGCGCTACAAGCAACACCATCTCACCTCTGGCGATGCAGTCCTGACCGTCCAGCCCCATCTGATCCAATTGGAAGGCATTGTTTACGGCAAAGACCAGCGGCGTATTGAGCTTTTGTGCCACGCCATCAACAGTAATGGTCAGCTTTAGGGTCGTGCTAAAGGTGACGAGCGCTTTGAGCACAGACCAATAGGCCGCGATCCGGCTGCGCCCCCAACGCCGATATATACCCTCGCGGGTTTTCAGGATCGCAGGGTAAGCGCCGATGCTCGCATTGTTTAAAAACGGCTGATCATTGATCGTAGCCACATGGACCGGGCGCCTCTGCCCCTGCGCAATCACATCGACCGCGCCATCCATATCATCGGGGATGTGCATGGAGCGGGCGAAGTAATTGAACGTTCCCTGAGGGATCACCCCCAACGGACGATCCTGCCCGACCATAACGGATGTTACTCCAGAGATTGTCCCATCGCCCCCAGCGACGGCGATGATACCGCGATCGGTCGCCAGCGCGCGCTTTGTGGCAGCCTGCGAGGTGGTGGTTTTGTCGATATGGATGAAATCGGTTGCGATGCCATGTCGCGCAAAGGCCGCTTGAATGGCGACCTCCGCTTGGTCGCCCTTCTGTCGGCCCGAACCGCGGTTCAGGATCACGATGGCCCGTTCGACTGACATAATTTCCCCTGCCTTTGGTCAAGGGGAAACGCGGGGCAAGCAGGATTGGTTCACGCTTCACCGGCCGCGCCGCGCAATATTGTCAGGCTGAGGGATTAAACGGGGCGACCTTCGAAGATCCTGCCATCCACACGCACGGACATCCGGCCCCCTGCGAGGGTTTTGACGAAGATCCCTTGGACGTAAATACAACTTCCGATGGTTATAGTGCGCAACATGAGCCATCCTTTCAGCAGTTTCACTCAGTCTGCCCTACAAGATGTAGTTACGGTTAATAAAACCGCAACATGCTGCAAAATTCAGCAGGATTGTGCAAATCTGCCACGGCCCATTTTACAGCCAATCGCGCAGGATCGGGATAAGCGGGACGTCAGCCGCAGGCATTGGGTAGTCACGCATCTGGTTTGGCCTCACCCATTTCAGGGTTTGCCCCTCGCGCGACATGGGCGTACCGCCCCATTTTCGGCAGGCGAACAGCGGCATTAAAAGATGAAATTCATCATAGCTGTGGCTGGCAAAGGTTAGCGGCGCGAGGCAAGACTGCCATGTCTCTATGCCCAATTCCTCATGCAACTCACGGATCAGCGCCGCCTCTGGGGTCTCGTTGGGTTCGATCTTGCCGCCGGGAAACTCCCATAACCCTGCCATAGGCTTGCCTTCGGGGCGCTGCGCAAGCAGCACCCGCCCGTCGATATCAATCAAGGCGACAGCGGAAACGAGGACCGTTTTCATCGCTTAAGACCGGTAATCGGCATTGATGTTGATATACCCATGGGTCAGATCGCAGGTCCAGACTGTGCAAGCACCGTCACCGAGCCCCAAATCGACACCGATGACGATGTTTTGCCCCTGCATATGTGCAGCGGCGGCGTCTTCGGAATAGTCCGGGCTGCGCCAGCCATCACGGGCGACTTCGACATCGCCAAAGCGGATTGACAGGCGGTCGCGGTCTGCGGCGGCACCGGATTTACCAATCGCCATCACGACGCGGCCCCAATTGGGATCTTGGCCCGCGATGGCGGTTTTGATCAGGGGCGAATTGGCGATGGCGAGCGCGTGTGTCTTGGCGTCTTGGTCATTGCTGGCCCCGGTCACGGCGATTTCGACGAATTTGGTCGCGCCTTCGCCGTCCTTGACCACTTGATGCGCCAGATCAAGCATCACCTCGCGGAGTGCTGCATCGAAACCTTCGTTGTCCGTTACATCCACACCAGACGCGCCCGTCGCCGCCATGATCAGCGCGTCGGATGTCGATGTGTCACTGTCAACGGTAATGCAGTTAAAGGTCGTTTCGGTATGGGTGGACAGACGCTGTTGCAGCTTGTCCTGCGCGATTTCTGCATCGGTAAAGATATAGACGAGCATGGTTGCCATATCCGGCGCGATCATCCCCGAACCTTTGGCGATGCCAGCGATGGAGACGGTTTTGCCGTTAACCTCTACCGTGGCGCGCGCGCCTTTTGGGAAGGTATCGGTGGTCATTATCGCCTTGGCGGCCTCAGCGATACCTGTCGGGCTAAGCTGGGCGTTGAGGTCGTTAAGCACCTCGGTGATGCGCTCATGCGGGAGCGGTTCGCCAATCACCCCGGTGGAGGATGTAAATACCCGCGCCTGTGGCACGCCGCAGATTTCCGCAGTCTTGGCTGTAATCGCCTCTACCGCGTCGGTGCCGCCCCGGCCCGTAAAGGCATTGGCGTTGCCTGAATTAACAACAATGGCGGCGCCCTCATCCGAGGCGCCGCCGATTTTTGCCTGGCAGTCCAGCACCGGGGCCGCGCGGGTGGCAGAGCGTGTGAACGCCCCTGCCACAGCGCTGCCCGGCGCCAGTTTCGCCAACATCACATCGGTGCGGCCCTCATAGCGGACCCCCGCTGCAATGGTGGCAAATGTCACGCCGTCGATGACCGGCAGATCAGGAAAACGGGCCGGGGCGAGCGGCGAGACAGCCAGAGTTTTTCCCATGAGTTAGTTCAGCCAATCGAGGTTTTTGAGCACAGTCGGGTCGATCCCTTCGGCGCCGCTGCGGTCCACCTCGGCCTTGGCTGTCAGCCCTTCGATGGCCTCTTGAACCTTGGTCTGGCGGATCTGGGTTTCCAATTCCTCGCGGACCTCATCCAACTCAGGTGCCTCGGATGTGCGTGTCTCGTTCAAGCGGATCACATGCCAGCCGAACTGGGTTTTGATCGGATCAGAAACACTCTCGGGCTCCATCTCTGCGACAGCTTCTTCGAATTCAGGCACCATCATGCCGGGGCCGAACCAACCGAGCGAGCCGCCGCTGGGGCCGGAAGGGCCGGTCGATTTCTCGCGGGCGACTTCGGCAAAGTCAGCACCACCGTCGAGCTCTTCTTTGATGGCCTTCGCTTCTTCCTCGGTCTCGACAAGGATATGGGAGGCGTTGAATTCTTGGCTTGGCTCGGCGTTTTCGTACTCGGCATCATAGGCCGCTTTGAGTTCTTCGTCGCTGACCTCAGCACCCATCAAGCCTTCTACGGCTTCGCCTGCAGTCAGCGAACGGGTTTCGTTTTCGATCGAGATCGTGACGCGGGGCGGCAGTTCGCCGGTGAAGCTGTCGGCCAGTGCGGTCTGCTGGACCAGCTGATCAAGGATGCCTTTGAACAGCACATCGTCAGGCAACTGCTGGTATTGCTGGGGCAGGGTGGCGCGGGCGACCATCATGTGGCCAAGAGTGATTTCCGTGTCGTTGACTGTGGCAACAACCGTGTCGACACCCGGTTCGTCCTGCGCTGCCACAGGAAGGGCAACAGCGGCGGCAAACGCCAAAGACGACAGAAAAGTGAGGGGTTTTTGCATGGTTGGGTCCAATCGCTTCGCTCGTAGCAGGCTGCTACATTGACAGTGTATGGCACGCCCACTACATCGCCATAAGGCGTTGAGAGGCGCGGGTTCACTCACTATCTATGAGTTGCCAAGGCGCTCGGCAACCGTGTCAGCGCAAGACACCATAACTTCGGCGGGAGATTACATGCTGGGTATCGGAACAATCGCCAAAAAGGTCTTTGGCACGCCAAACGACCGGATCATCAAGGCGACCCGCCCGCTTGTGGCGCAGATCAACGCGCTTGAGCCTGAGTTTGAGAAGCTGAGCGACGATGAGATCAAGGCAAAGACCGAAGCGCTTGGCAAACGTGCCGACGCTGGCGAGAGCTTGGATGATCTGCTGCCCGAAGCCTTTGCCAACTGCCGCGAAGCTGCCCGCCGGACGCTGGGCTTACGCGCTTTTGACACGCAGCTGTTGGGCGGGATCTTCCTGCACCAAGGCAATATCGCCGAGCAGAAGACAGGCGAGGGCAAGACCCTTACCGCGACCTTTGCCGCCTACCTGAACGGGCTGACGCACAAAGGCGTGCATATCGTCACCGTCAACGAATACCTCGCCCAGCGTGATGCTGAGTGGATGGGCAAGGTTTTTGCCGCTTTGGGGCTGACCACCGGGGTCGCCTATTCTGGCATGCCGGAAGATCGCAAGCGTGCGGCCTATGCCTGTGACATCACCTATGCCACCAACAACGAACTGGGCTTCGACTACCTGCGCGACAATATGAAGTCGAGCCTGTCGGACATGCTGCAGCGCGGGCATAACTATGCCGTTGTGGACGAAGTCGACAGCATCCTGATCGACGAAGCGCGGACGCCGCTGATCATCTCCGGCCCGTCGCAGGACCGCTCCGAGATGTATCAGATCATTGACGCGCTGATCCCCTCGCTCACCGATGAGCATTACGAGCTCGACGAGAAAACCCGCAACGTCACCTTTACCGATGAGGGCAACGAGTTCCTCGAAGAGCAGTTGCGCGCCCGTGATCTGATCGAAGAGGGCATGACCCTTTATGATCCCGAAAGCACGACCATCGTTCACCACGTCAACCAAGGTCTGCGGGCGCATAAGCTGTTCCAGCGCGACAAGGATTACATCGTGCGCGATGGCGCAGTGACGCTGATCGACGAATTCACCGGGCGCATGATGGTGGGTCGCCGCCTGTCCGACGGTTTGCATCAGGCGATTGAGGCTAAAGAAGGCGTCGATATTCAGCCCGAGAACGTGACCCTCGCCAGTGTTACTTTCCAGAACTACTTCCGCCTTTATGACAAACTCGGCGGCATGACCGGCACCGCGCTGACCGAAGCCGAAGAATTTGCCACGATCTACGGTCTTGGCGTGGTCGAAGTGCCGACCAATGTGCCAATCGCGCGGATTGACGAGGACGATGCTGTCTACCGCACCGCCCGCGAGAAATACGACGCGATGATCGAAAAGGTGCAGGAAGCCCATGCCAAGGGGCAGCCCTGCCTTGTCGGCACCACGTCGATCGAAAAGTCTGAGCAGCTCAGCACCATGCTGACCCGCGCCGGGGTAGAGCACAATGTGTTGAACGCCCGCCAGCACGAGCAAGAGGCGCAGATCATCGCCGAAGCGGGCAAGCTGGGCGCAGTGACCATCGCGACCAACATGGCCGGGCGCGGCACCGACATTCAGCTGGGCGGCAACGTCGAGTTGAAAGTGCTCGAAGCGCTGGATGCGGACCCAGAGGCGGACCCCGCCAATGTGCGCGCCCAGATCGAAGCGTCCCATGCGGAAGAAAAGCAAAAGGTGCTGGAGGCCGGTGGCCTCTATGTTCTGGCGTCCGAGCGTCACGAAAGCCGCCGGATCGACAACCAGCTGCGCGGTCGTTCGGGCCGTCAGGGGGATCCGGGCCGCACCTCTTTCTTCCTGTCGCTCGAAGACGACCTGATGCGTATTTTCGGCTCTGAACGGTTGGAGAAGGTGCTGACGACATTGGGCCTGAAGGAAGGCGAAGCAATTGTGCACCCTTGGGTGAACAAGTCCCTTGAGCGCGCGCAAGCCAAGGTCGAAGGCCGCAACTTTGACATCCGTAAACAGCTGCTGAAGTTCGACGATGTGATGAACGAGCAGCGTAAAGTCATCTTTGGCCAGCGCCGCGACATCATGGAAGCCGAAGACCTCAATGAGATCGTGACGGATATGCGCGAGCAGGTGATCGACGATCTGATCGACACCTATATGCCGCCCAAGACCTACGCCGATCAGTGGGACACCCAAGGTTTCTATGCCGCGGTGATTGAGCAGCTGAACGTCGATGTGCCGATCATCGCATGGTGCGAAGAAGACGGCGTAGACGATGAAGTGATCCGTGAACGCCTGATGGAGGCCACTGACAAGCTCATGGCGCAGAAGGCCGAGGCCTTTGGCGAAGAGAACATGCGGAATATCGAAAAGCAGTTGCTGTTGCAGGCCATCGACACCAAATGGCGCGACCACCTGTTGACGCTGGAACATCTGCGCTCGGTTGTCGGTTTCCGCAGCTATGCGCAGCGTGATCCGCTCAATGAGTACAAGAACGAATCCTTCCAGTTGTTCGAGACAATGCTGGACAGTCTGCGTCAGGAAGTGACGCAAAAGCTGGGTCAGATTCAGCCGATGAGCGATGAGCAGCGTCGTGAGATGATGCAGGAGATGGCAGCCCGTCAGGCCGCGATGCAGGCCGCAGCTTCCGAGGCCGCTGATGAGGCGTCCGAACAAGCTGAAGCGGCTGTGACTGGCTTTGACGAGAACGACCCAGCCACATGGGGTGAGCCGGGCCGGAACGATCCGTGCCCCTGCGGATCTGGCAAGAAGTTCAAGCATTGCCACGGTCAGATTACCTGAGCAGCGCCACCTTTTCGCCCATAACTTGGCGTTTCAGGGCCATACCCCGGCCCTGATCCCGGCCCATAAAGGTCTCCAACGATTCCGTTGAAGGAGACCTGTGATGAAGCGCACCAAAGAAATCCTGACCGCTGCCGGAACGCTGGCCTGCGCGGTGGGCATTGGCGTTGCCATGCAAAGCTCCGAAGCTGCAGAAAAGCGTTACGGCGCTGCCGGGGAATTGCCTATCGCAGACAATGGCGCGCTCTTGGCTGTCAAAGGCATCACGCTGGTGTCGGCAGGGTTCGATGACCAAATCGCGCTGCCTACGATTGAACCGCGCGTTATCAAAGCTTCCGCCCCACAGAGCCTGCCGCCCGCGCCGAGGAATCCAAGCACAACCATAGCCGCTGAATGCGATATCATCGCTGAGGCCCGGCCTGTTGCCGCCGCTATGGTCAAACTTACGCTAGAGGCCAGCTGCCTGCCTAACGAACGGCTGACCGTGCATCACAACGGCATGATCTTTACCGAAGCAACCGATGCCAAGGGCCAGTTAAGCGTAACAGCGCCAGCCTTGGCGCAGGAGGCCGTCTTTATCCTCGCTTTCGGCAATGGCGATGGGGCCGTGGCCCAGACGAGCGTGCCGGAATTGGCGGACTACAACCGTGTGGTGCTGCAGTGGAAGGGCGCGACCGGTTTTGAAATTCACGCGCGGGAGTTCGGTGCTGATTATGGCGACGCTGGCCATGTTTGGTCCGGCGCGCCCCGCGATATGGCGGCAGCGGTTACGGGGGAAGGCGGCTTTCTCACGCGGAATGGTGATACTGACCTAGTCGAGCCCTTGATGGCCGAGGTCTATAGTTTTCCAGTGGCGGCGACGGCACGTGGCGGGAATGTTGCCCTGAGCGTCGAAGCCGAAGTCAGCACAGCTAACTGCGGTTTGGAGATCGAGGCGCAGGCGTTAGAATTGCGCAGTGACGATCAGATTGCGACCCAGAACCTGACGCTGGCCGTGCCTGATTGTGATGCGGTCGGCAACTTTCTGGTGTTGAATAATTTGCTCCAAGACCTGAAAGTCGCGCAGAACTAACGCAACCAGGTGAGCTTTGATGAACGGTCTAAAACGTGCGGCGATCTACGCCGCACTTTTGCTTTTTACAGCAGGAACGCTCGCGGCGCAGGATGTCGCGCTGACCTCGCGCGATGGTAGCGTCGAACTTAGCGGCACACTGCTGGGCTTTGACGGTGAATTCTATCGGGTCGAAACGGACTATGGCGAACTGACGGTCGACAGCAGCGGGGTGTCCTGCGTGGGGCCAGGTTGCCCCAACCTTGCTGACTTCGTAGCCGATGTGCGCCTTTCCGGGTCTGCAACAATTGGCGCGGTCTTGATGCCCGCGCTGGTGGAGGCTTTCGCGGCGCGCAATGGCTATGTGGTTGACCGGGAGGAAGGCAATGAGGGCCGATTTACCCTTCTTTTGACGCGCGTAGACAACGGCAAGCTTGCCGCGCGTTTTGCCTTTCGCGGCACCAATACAGACGAAGGTTTCGCCGATTTGCTGGCCGATGAGGCGGATATCGTCATGGCCCTGCGCGAGGTACGGCGCGAGGAGCGAATCAATGCCCGTGAGCGCGGTTTGGGCGATCTGACGGGGGCCAATCGGAGCCGGGTTCTGGCGTTGGATGCCGTGGTGCCCGTCGTGGCGCCCGGCAATCCGGTCAAGCAAATCTCGCCACATACGCTGGCGCGGGTTTTTGCAGGCGAGATCACCAATTGGCAGCGTTTGGGTGGGCCGGACGCGCCGATTGCATTGCATTTGCCGAGCATGGGCAGTGGGTTGAGCCAGGCCATTGTTGATCAGGTGCTGGCCCCGGCGCGGCTTGAACTTACCCAAGACATCACCCGCCATCGCCTGCCAAATGAGCTGGCCGAGGCGGTTCTGCGTGACGTGTTTGCTATTGGGATCACCAGCTTCGCCGAGCAACGGGGGACCGAGGTGCTGACCCTGAGTGGCGATTGTGGCTTTGCACTGGACGCCGCGCGGCGCACGATCAAGACCGAAGACTATCCTCTGACAGCGCCGATGTTCCTCTATTTTCCGGCGCGGCGGCTGCCGATGATTATGCGTGAATTTTTGGCCTTTACCCGTGGGCCGTCCGCGCAACTGGTTATTCGCCGTGCTGGCTTTGTCGATCAGGCACCCGAAGAAATTCCAGTAGAAGAGCAGGGCAACCGCTTTGCAAATGCGATCATCGTGGCGGGAGCAGAGACCCCGCTCAAGGAATTGCAGCGCATGACATCCACGCTGGTGCCTATGGCACGGCTGACGACCTCTTTCCGCTTTGAGGCGGGGTCCATTCGGCTTGATGCGCAGTCTCGGTCGAATGTGCGGCAATTGGCGCGCGCGCTTGAGCAAGGGCAATATGATTCACGGCGGCTGATGTTTGTAGGCTTCAGCGATGGCGAAGGCGACGCGGCCGACAATCAGGACATCGCCCTAAGACGGGCGGAGGCCGTTCGCCGCGCGGTATCGGCCGCAGCGGTGACGGCAAATCTTTCCCGGATCGATCTGCGCGTTGATGCCTTTGGAGAGGCGATGCCAATGGCCTGCGACGATTCTGAATGGGGACGCCAAGCCAACCGCCGGGTCGAAGTTTGGGTCCGCTGATCTGCGCGGTCAGATGTAGCCTTCCGCCCGAAAGCTAAGTTCGCGGGACTTACCAATGATCAGATGGTCATAGAGCGAGAGGCTGAGCGCGTCACAGGCAGCGGCGACTTGTTGGGTCATGTCGATGTCTGCCCGCGACGGGCTGGGATCCCCCGAGGGATGATTGTGGACAAGAATGATGGCACTGGCGTTCAACTCCAAAGCGCGTTTGGCGACTTCGCGGGGGTAGACTGGCACGTGATCCACGGTGCCTTTGGCCTGTTCCTCATCCGTTATCAGAGCGTTTTTGCGATCGAGATAGAGAACGCGAAACTGTTCTGTCTCAAGATGGGCCATCGTCGTATGACAATAGTCGAGCAGAGCGTCCCAACTTGAGACGACATCTTTCTCCAACACCTTTGCGCGGGCAAGCCGCTGCGCTGCAGCCTCGACAATCTTAAGCTCAGCGACAACCGCCTCCCCCACGCCGCTAACATCGCGCAGCCGGGCCGGGGGCGCAGTAATAACGCGGTTAAAATCGCCAAAGCGGTCCAAGAGCGCGCGGGCCAGAGGCTTAACATCCCGTCGGGGAATGGCCCGGAATAGGATGAGTTCCAGCATCTCATAGTCCGGCATCGCCGCCGCGCCGCCTTGCATAAAGCGGCTACGCAGGCGTCTGCGGTGGTCAATCAGGTAGGAGGGCTGCTTTTGCCCATTGGACGGCAACTTGCCCCCTTTTTCCATCATAAAGGGCAGCGGTTGATCAATAAGAGAGGTGGGTGCGCGTGTCATGCCCGAAACTTGGGGCAAGTTGGTTAGGATTCGGTTAACAGAGGTTTAATTTCTACTATACCAAGAAGCCGCCAAGGGCGGTGGAGCGCGCCGAAACGCTCCACCGCAGGCAGTTAGCCTTTCATCGAATCCCAAAAGGATTTGACGGATGAAAAGAAGTTGCTGCTTTCGGGGTTGTTGTTCTGGGCTTCGCCCTCAAACTCCCGCAGCAATTCTTTCTGACGGTTGGTCAAGTTGACCGGTGTCTCCACCGCCAATTCGATAATCATATCGCCAACGCCACCGCCGCGCAGCGGGGGCATGCCTTTGCCGCGCAGACGCATCTGACGGCCTGATTGGCTGCCCGCCGGAATTTGCACGCGGCCACGGCCACCGTCGATCGTTGGCACTTCGATATTGCCACCCAGTGCAGCTGTGCTCATCGACACAGGTACCCGACAGAACAGATTTGGCCCATCGCGCTCAAAGAGCTCATGATCCGTCACTTCGATGAAGATATAGAGATCTCCCGATGGCCCTCCGCGCATGCCCGCTTCGCCCTCACCGGCGAGCCGGATCCGGGTGCCGGTTTCGACACCGGCGGGAATGTTGACCGAAAGCGTGCGCTCTTTCTCGACCCGACCGGCACCCCGGCAGACCTTACAGGGGTTCTTGACGATTTGACCCATGCCCGAACAGGTCGGGCAGGTCCGTTCAACCGTAAAAAAGCCCTGCTGCGCGCGGACCTTGCCCATGCCAGAACAGGTGGGGCAGGTGGTCGGCTCGGCGCCGCCTTCGGCGCCCGAACCGTCGCAGGAACCACATTGCACCGAAGCTGGCACGGTGATGGATTTCTGCATGCCCGAGAAGGCATCTTCGAGAGAAATGCGCAGGTTGTAGCGCAGATCGGAGCCGCGTGCGGCCCGGCGTCCGCCGCCGCCCCCGCGCTGGCCCATAAAGTCGCCAAACAGGTCGTCGAAAACATCAGAGAAGGCCGAGGAGAAATCACCCTGACCCCCGCCACCGGGGCGGCCACCGCCACCCATGCCACCTTCAAAGGCTGCATGGCCGTAGCGGTCATAGGCCGCTTTCTTGTCGTCGCTTTTCAGCACGTCATAAGCTTCGCCCACTTCCTTGAACTGGGCTTCGGCGTTTGGGTTGTCTGTGTTGCGGTCGGGGTGGAGATCCTTCACCTTGCGGCGATAGGCTTTTTTGATCTCGTCGGCAGAGGCCCCTTTGGCAACGCCAAGCACCTCGTAATAGTCACGTTTTGCCATGGGTTATCATGCTCCTGCGCTAGAACGTGATGGGCCGGCCCGTCTGACGGACCGGCCCTTTCACAGGTTCCGTTTCACGCTCACGCGCGCTTGTCGTCGTCCAGATCTTCGAACTCGGCATCGAGGATGTCATCGTCGCCACCCTGCGCTTGCTGAGCATCCGAAGGCTGCGCCGTGTCGCTGTCGCCCTCTTCCTGAGCGGACTTATAGATCGCCTCACCCAGCTTCATGGCGGCTTCGGTGACGTTCTGGATGCCAGACTTGATCTTGTCGGCGTTGTCGGTTTCCAACTCGTCTTTCAGCGCGGCAATGGCCAGCTCGATCGCTTCGACAGTTGTCGGATCGACCTTGTCGGAATGCTCTTCCAGCGACTTCTCGGTCGAGTGGATCAGCGATTCCGCTTGGTTCTTCGCTTCGATCAGCTCGCGACGGGACTTGTCCGCCTCGGCGTTCTCTTCCGCGTCCTTGACCATCTTGTCGATATCCGCATCCGACAGACCACCCGAAGCTTGGATCGTGATCTTCTGCTCCTTGCCTGTGCCCTTGTCGAGCGCACCGACCGACACGATGCCGTTGGCGTCGATGTCAAAGGTCACTTCGATCTGCGGCATGCCGCGTGGGGCAGGCGGGATGTTCTCAAGGTTGAAGGCACCGAGGATCTTGTTATCGGCAGCCATTTCACGTTCACCCTGGAACACGCGAATGGTCACGGCGTTCTGGTTGTCTTCGGCGGTCGAGAAGACCTGAGACTTCTTCGTCGGGATCGTGGTGTTGCGGTCGATCAGACGGGTGAAGACGCCACCGAGGGTTTCGATACCCAAGCTGAGCGGTGTTACGTCGAGCAGGACCACGTCTTTCACGTCACCTTGCAGAACACCGGCCTGAATGGCGGCACCAAGGGCCACAACTTCGTCAGGGTTCACACCTTTGTGCGGCTCTTTACCGAAGAATTTGGTCACTTCTTCCGCGACCTTCGGCATCCGGGTCATACCACCGACCAGAACAACTTCGTCGATGTCGGAGGCGGAAAGGCCCGCATCCTTCAGCGCCGCGGCGCAGGGCTTCATCGACGCTTTGATCAGGTCGCCCACAAGGCTTTCCAGCTTGGCGCGGGTCAGCTTCATGACCATGTGCAGCGGCGAGCCGTCCTTGCCCATCGAAATGAAGGGCTGGTTGATCTCGGTCTGGCTGGAGGAAGAAAGCTCGATCTTCGCTTTCTCGGCCGCTTCTTTCAGACGCTGAAGCGCCATCTTGTCCTGCGTCAGGTCAACGCCGTTGGCCTTTTTGAACTCATCCGCAAGGTAGTTGACGATGCGCATGTCAAAGTCTTCACCACCGAGGAAGGTGTCGCCGTTGGTGGACTTCACTTCGAACAGACCGTCGTCGATCTCAAGAATGGTCACATCGAAGGTACCGCCGCCAAGGTCATAGACCGCGATGGTTTGGGTGTTCTCTTTGTCGAGGCCATAGGCCAGCGCGGCGGCTGTCGGCTCGTTGATGATGCGCAGGACTTCGAGACCGGCGATTTTGCCGGCGTCTTTGGTCGCCTGACGCTGGGCGTCGTTGAAGTAGGCAGGCACGGTGATAACCGCTTGCGAGACTTCTTCACCCAGATAGCTTTCTGCGGTCTCTTTCATCTTACCAAGGATGAAGGCCGAGATTTGGCTTGGGGAGTATTTCTCACCACGGGCTTCGACCCATGCGTCGCCGTTGCCGCCATCGATGACGTTGAACGGCATGTTCTTTTTGTCTTTGGCCAGATCCGCATCGTCATTGCGGCGGCCGATCAGGCGCTTGACGCCAAAGACTGTGTTTTCTGGGTTGGTAACCGCCTGGCGTTTTGCCGGCTGGCCGACAAGACGCTCATCGTCGGTGAAAGCGACGATAGACGGCGTGGTGCGCGCGCCTTCGGCGTTTTCGATCACGCGCGGCTGGCTGCCATCCATGATGGCGATACAGCTGTTGGTGGTTCCAAGGTCAATACCGATTACTTTGGACATGTTTCGATCCCTCTTTGAATCTAAGGCGATGACACGAGACGCAGACCCGTTACGGCATCCTGTCCCGATCTGTTGACATCAAAGGCCACGTGCCTTCGACGGTTCGGAGCGTATATAGGGAGGGTATTTCGACCCTGCAACCACTGGCGGGGCAGGGAGGTCGCGATTCCGTGATGTTTTTGCCAAACCGCCCGAGAACGAGGATAAAATGCCAGCATTGTGCCTTCGAGGCTTTAATATCCACAAAGATTTCCTGAACCGCGCTGCCCAGCAGGAGGTGCTTGAGGCCGTGCGCGGCGTGGTGCGCAAAGCGCCTTTTTATCGGCCCGAGACACCGCGCGGCGGGCGCATGTCGGTCCGTATGACCTCTGCCGGGCGCTATGGATGGTTCTCTGACCGGAGCGGCTATCGCTATGTAACAGAGCACCCCGAGGGACAAAGCTGGCCTGCGATCCCCGCCCCCATCATGGCGATCTGGGATCAGGTGACGGGGTTAGAGCGTCGGCCAGAATGCTGTCTGATTAATTACTACGATGCGGACGCGAAAATGGGGCTGCATCAGGATCGCGATGAAGCGAGTTTTGAATGGCCTGTGGTTTCTGTCTCTCTTGGGGATGACGGGTTGTTTCGGATCGGCAATCTGACGCGCGGCGGCAAGACGGAATCGATCTGGCTGCAATCTGGCGATGTGGTGATCATGGGCGGAGAGGCACGGTTGACCTATCACGGCGTCGATCGGATTAAGGCTGGGTCGTCCACCTTGCTGCCCAAAGGAGGGCGGATCAATCTGACCCTGCGGGTGGTAGAGTAGCCGTTTTAAAAAAAACGGTCCGGACTTTTCAGAAAAAGTCCGGTGCCGCTAGGGGCTGAGGGAGCAACAGCCAGAAACATGCTGCCACGTGCTTTCGCCTCGTATGAGCAATTCGATCTTTAACCCATATGCCCGGTTGGACATACCATCACTACAGGCCTGCACGGAAAGCGCGCCAACCGCTAAGCTGTCTTGCCCCTCGGCGATCAGGTGAAAGCTGTCGCGCCTGCCCTGAGCGGGTCCAGTTGCTACGATGGCAAAGTCTTGGGTTTGGGCGTCCATCGCGCTGTAGCTGGCTGTATCACCTTCGACCTCAAGCGACCAAAAGGGCTCCGTCCCGGCGCATTGTGTAACCTGTGGCATGGTGCCTTGCCACTGCCCCGGCAGCCGTCTGACATAGCGCAACGACACCCAGCCGCTGCCCTCGTCGCTGTTCACCAGCGCCCATTGGTGGCGGTCATCGGGGCGGATCAACTCGACATTCCTCGCGTCATGAGCGAGTTCGCCGACAATCGTCGCATTTGCATTCGGATGCTGGCGGATGTTGAGGACATCATCCGCAGCAACGTCCGTCACATCATAAAGCGCAGGCCAGGCATCCTGTGTTGCTGCTGCGGGCAGAGCCGCAAGGCACAACAGGATCGCCAACAGCTTCACCGCCGCGCGTTCCAACTGAGGGAGGCATGGCGACGGGTATAGAATTCGCCCATCAGCCCAATCATCAACAGCACCAGCCCCACCCAAAGCGGATATTCCCAGTTGCTGTAGCGCGGATTGTAATTGATGAAAGCAAAGCCGCGGGCTTGGTCGATGCTGTGAAACAGCGGGTTCCAGTCGAACATCGCGAGCATATAACCGGGCAGAGAGTTAGCCAAAAACATCTTGCCGGATGCGATCATATTGGCCCGCTGATACACGGTCGAAAAGATTGATACCACCGAGGGAAACCAAGGCTTAATCGCCAACATCACCAGCCCAAGCGCACAGCCGGTAAACCACGATATCAACAGCATAGCGAAAGCTGCGGCGGGCTGGTCAATCGTGATCGGCGTCACCGCGACATGATAGATGAACAGGATCGCAAAAAGCGACAGCACCTGAATATAAAGAGAACCCACAGCGGCAGAGGCAATGGCGATGATCGTATTCATCGGCGCGTGTTGCATCATCGGGCTGGCCGGCCCTTCGGAGCCTGCGACCGCGCCCAGCGCCTTTACATGGGTCAGATACAAAAAGATGCCCGACATCAGATAGACAAGGAAATCCCCGCGCACCGCCGCGCCGCGCATACCAAGGATGGAAAACATTATATAAAAGGCCACCACAAACATGACCGTTTGCATCATGTTCATGGCGATGGCGGCAAAGGCATTATTGTGCTGCTTGCGCACATTACGCACGACCGAATGATAGACCAATTCCGCAATGGCAAGGGCGGAGCCGAGCCCCGATTTCGGTTTTCTACTGGATTGGAACATGCGCGCGTCCTCAACGAAGCCTTAGCGTGACACGGAATTCTTGCTGTTCCGTTAGCACCACAGCATAAGGGAAACCATTAATTGAAGCAACGTTGCCCGCAGGGGCAGGAGGCAGAATGGACTACGACAGGCTGGTCACGGAAATGCGGCGTCTCGCGCTGGAAGCAGGCGACCGGATCATGGACATCTATGGACAGGATGATTTCGAGGTGAAATCGAAATCCGACGACAGCCCCGTGACCGCTGCTGACGAGGCCGCAGACGCGATTATCTCAGAAGGGCTGCGGCGCGCTTTCCCAGATGTGATGCTGGTAACCGAAGAGCAGGCAGAGACCCATTCAGCGCGGGGCGACACATTTCTCATCGTTGATCCGCTCGACGGAACCAAGGAATTTGTACACCGCCGCGGCGATTTTACCGTGAATATCGCCTTGGTCGAAAACGGCACCCCAACGCGCGGCGTTGTTTATGCCCCCGCCAAAGCGCGGATGTTCTTTACCCAGCCTGATGGTCAATCTGTAGAAGAAACAGGTGATTTCGTGAAAGATACAGTAGGGGCGACGAAGGCTATATCTGTCTCTAACCCAGACAATTCCGCCCTCATGGTGGTGGCGTCAAAATCGCACCGCGATCAAGCAACGGATGATTATATCGCCAAATACGGCGTGCGGGATATGACCTCGGCTGGCTCGTCGCTCAAGTTCTGCCTCGTCGCTACTGGTGAGGCTGATCTCTATCCCCGTCTTGGCCGTACGATGGAATGGGACACCGCCGCAGGCCATGCGGTGTTGAACGGGGCCGGAGGCGCTGTGGTACGCTTCGATGATCTGACGCCGCTGACCTACGGCAAGGAAGACTTCGCCAACCCCTTCTTTATCGCCCACGCGCCGGGCGTCGACCTAAAGGAAGGCTGATGTCTGTTCTAATCGTCATCCCCGCCCGCTATGCCTCTACCCGCTATCCCGGCAAACCTCTTGTGGCTTTGACCGGGGCAAAGGGCGGCAAACAGACCTTAATTGAGCGCAGTTGGCGCGCGGCCTGTTCTGTGACGGGTGTTGATCGCGTGGTGGTGGCAACAGATGATGCCCGCATCCGCGATGCAGCCGAGACCTTTGGCGCTGAGGTGGTTATGACGTCGGAAAGCTGCGCCAATGGGACAGAGCGTTGTGCCGAAGCCCATGCCGCGCTGGGCGGGGGCTTTGACATCGTGGTAAATCTGCAAGGCGATGCACCGCTGACGCCACATTGGTTTGTCGAAAGCCTTGTTCAGGGTCTGCGAGACATGCCACAGGCCGAGATCGCAACCCCGGTACTCCGCTGCGACGGGGCAACCTTGAACAGTCTGCTGGAAGACCGCAAGGCGGGCCGGGTTGGGGGCACAACGGCGGTCTTTGGCACGAATAATAGCGCGCTCTATTTCTCCAAAGAGGTCATTCCCTACACCGGAAAACCTTATGCAGAGACAGAGCAGACCCCGGTATTTCACCATGTCGGCGTCTATGCTTATCGCCCGGCCGCCCTGTCGCAATACCCTGATTGGCCCATAGGGCCGCTTGAGCAATTGGAAGGGTTGGAACAGTTGCGGTTCCTTGAGAATGGGCGGCAGGTGCTCAGTGTTGAGGTTGAGGCGAAGGGGCGTGAGTTCTGGGAACTAAATAACCCCGAAGATGTGCCAAAGCTCGAAGCGATGATGGCAAAAATGGGATTGGAATGAAGACGACCCCCGTCAGCGTCACGCCAGACATAAGCGTACCTGTCACTGTCGTCATCGTAAGCCGGAACCGGCCCGAGGCTTTGCGACGTTGTCTGATGGGGGTCGAACAACTTCAATACCATCCCTTTGAGGTGGTCGTTGTCGCCGATCCTGCCGGGATAGCTGCGGCGCAGGCCATGCCCTTTGCCGAAGCGCTGAAGTTGGTTGCGTTTGATAAGCCGAATATCTCTGTCGCCCGCAACCTTGGGATAAATCAGGCCGCAGGCGAGGTTGTCGCCTTTATCGATGATGACGCCGTTCCAGAGCCACAATGGTTGCGGTTCCTTCTTGCTCCGGCTGCGGAGCCCAAAGTGGCCGCGATGACGGGCTTCGTGCGCGGGCGCAACGGCATTTCCTTTCAGTATAAAGCACGGCAACTGACGCCACAGGGTGAGCCGGATGCAATAACCGTCGACCTAAAACACCCCGCTGTCCTGACCCCACCGCCCGGCGGCGCGATCAAAACCGAAGGCACGAATATGGCCTTTCGCAGAGACGTGCTTGTCGCCTTGGGCGGGTTTGATCCGGCGTTCCACTATTTTTTAGATGAGACCGATTTCAACATGCGGCTGGCCCGGGCGGGCTATCATACTGCTGTTGCGCCGCTGGCCGAAGTTCACCACGGTTTCGCCGCCAATGCGCTGCGCCATGCCAACCGCGTGCCGCGCGACCTGTATGACATTGGCGCCAGCTGGGCGGTTTTTCAGCGCAAACACCTGCCCGCGCCGGACCGCACTGTGCAATGGGCACGGCTGCGCGCGCAGGAGCGGCGTAGGCTGCTAAATCACATGGTAACAGGGGGGCTGGAGCCGCGCGATGTGCTACGGCTGCTGCGGCGGTTGGATGCAGGCTATGCTGCAGGGCTTGAACGGCCTATCGAAGGCGCAACAATCAATGCGATTCCTGCGGCACCCTTTCGCGCGCTGCCTGCGATCAAACGCAAGAGCGTGGCCATCGGAACGCGGCCAGCGCGCCTGACGCGGGACCGTGCCGAAGCAGCCGCACGGGTTCGCAATGGTGAAATCGTCACGCTGATCTCTTTGTCCCCCACCGCGCTCTATCACAGCGTTGCCTTTGATGCGGCTGACGCTATTTGGCTGCAAAGAGGTGGTATCTATGGTAGATCACTGCGAGATGCGGCAATCTTTCGCCTGATGGGGCGCAAAACCCGGATGCAAATTGAACGGAGGCGAGTTGCCAGTCAGCGCGGTTTAAGCGAAGATTAGGGGTAATCGCGCAAGGGCGCAGGCAAAGGGTTCGCGCGTCCAGTTTATTTTGAGAAGTTAGTAAGGACCGAGATGCGTAAGAAGGTAACAAAAGCGATTTTTCCCGTCGCTGGCATGGGCACCCGTTTTCTGCCCGCAACCAAATCTGTTCCAAAAGAGATTATGACCCTCGTGGATCGGCCTTTGATCCAATATGCGATCGACGAAGCGCGGGCCGCCGGCATCAAAGAATTCATTTTTGTTACCTCGCGCGGCAAGGGCGCGCTAGAGGACTATTTTGATCACGCGCCACAGCTTGAGCAGGAATTGCGCAAGAAGGGTAAAGACGAGCTTCTTAAGACGCTGCAGAGCACCAATATGGAAAGCGGTGCAATCGCCTACATCCGGCAGCACAAGGCGCTTGGCCTGGGCCATGCCGTCTGGTGCGCACGGCGGCTGATTGCGAACGAGCCTTTTGCCGTGATCCTTCCGGATGACGTTATCGCTGCGGAAAAACCCTGTCTGCAGCAGATGATAGAAGCCTATAACGAGACGGGCGGGAGCATGGTTGCGGCGATGGAAGTCGAACCTTCCAAAGCGTCGTCTTATGGCATTCTCGATACAAGCGAAGAAAACGGCGATCTGGTTAAGGTCAAGGGAATGGTTGAAAAGCCAGCAGCCGGCACGGCGCCTTCGAACCTAGCTGTTATTGGCCGTTATATCCTGACGCCGACCGTGCTTCAGAACCTTAACAAGCTGAAATCCGGGTCGGGTGGTGAAATCCAGTTAACGGATGCCATCGCGCTGGAGATCGAACAGGACCGGGGCGTTTATGGGTATCGGTTCCGTGGCCAGCGGTTTGACTGCGGTTCTAAATCAGGTTTCTTGCAAGCCACCGTTGCTTTCGGTCTTGCGCGCGAAGAGTTGCGGGACGACCTTAGTGCCTATCTGCGTAGTATCGCGCAGCTTGATCGCGCGGCGCAGTAACGTCTCGAAGGGGATGGCATGAGCAAGGTTCTGGTGACCGCCCCTCACAATGGCTGACCCCCCCGCACGGCTCCTCGATCTGACACGAAGTCTGCGTCGCGTTGGGCGGACGGCGACCGGGGTGGATCGGGTCGAACTTGCCTATCTGACCCATTTTCTCAACCTCAATATACCGTTCTACGGGCTGGCACGCACTGGGTTGGGCTATGTGCTGCTGGACCGTGCGGGCCTTGCGGCGTTCCTCGACCGGTTAGACGGCGGTGCCGACTGGGGCCGCGCGGGTTTCCTTTCGCGGCTCCCGAGGGGCCGCCATGCCTCTCTCATGCGGGCGGAAAGCGATTTGCGGCGCTTGGCCGTGGCGCGCTGTATGCCCCGCGGTCTTGCGCGGCTGATGCGGCAAAGGCTTCCGGAGGGCTTCGCATATCTCAATGTTGGACACAGCAATCTGACGGATCGGGTTTTAAGCGCTGTGAAAAATTCAGGCGGGCGCGTTTCCGTGCTGGTTCATGATGTGATCCCGTTGGAATACCCCGCCTTTCAGCGCCCCGGCACAGTGGCGCCTTTCCGGGCCAAACTTGCGCGGGTGAGCCGCTTTGCCGACTTGGTGATCTATAACTCCCGTGACACACAGCAGCGGTGCGAAGCGCAGATGCGCTCAAGAGTGCCGCTCGGTGTCGTGGCCCATTTGGGCGTCGCGATGCCCGTAGCGGACGCGCGGGCGTTGCCGCCGAACCTGCCGCCAAAGCGACCCTATTTCGTGGCCGTCGGCACCATAGAACCCCGCAAGAACCACGCATTCTTACTGGACCTATGGCAAGATATGGGGCGCGATGCCCCGGTATTGCTGATCTGTGGCAGCCGAGGCTGGAATAACGCGGCGGTGTTCGACCGGCTGGATCATCTGCCGCCTGATGCGCCAGTGCGCGAGGTCGCAGGCCTGTCCGATCCTGCCTTGGCGGCCTTGGTTGCGGGCGCCGCAGGTATGGTCTTCCCCAGCCATGCCGAAGGCTTTGGGCTACCTCCTGTTGAGGCGCTAAGCCTTGGAACGCGTGTTTTATGCAACGATTTGCCTGTCTTGCGCGAGGTTTTGGGTGACAAAGCCGTTTACGCACCGCTGTCCGACCCCTATTCATGGAGAAGAATACTCGAAGAATGGGCTGTAAATCCGCCAGATCCGCACGCCATGGCAACTTTTCAGGCTCCGACATGGGCCCAACACTTCAAGACCGTGTTAAAGTTGACGTGATAGCGCTGCTAAAGAGCGGATAGGTTCGACAAGTTAGGGGCGGTTTTGGGCGTCATTCAGTCATACAGACTGCGTCTTCAGCGCAAGCGTTGGCGCATCCGCGCTTTTCGCAAGCGTCGTGAACTGACCTCTGTGGTCAATCGAACCGGCCAGATCAAGCGCGACGATCTTTTGGTTTTCTGCACGCAGCGCAATGAACGCATCCGTCTGCCCTATTTCCTTCAGTACTATCGGGAAATGGGCGTCGAGCATTTCTTTATCGTGGATAACAACAGCACCGATGGATCGCTGGAATATCTGGCTGAGCAACCCGATGTGTCCGTCTGGAGCGCCAGGTCCAGCTATAAGCGCGCGCGCTTTGGGGTGGACTGGCTGAATTGGCTGCAGATGCGCTATGCCCACGGCCATTGGGCACTGACAGTCGATCCAGATGAGTTTCTGGTCTACCCCTTTTGTGATACGCGCCCCCTGCGGGCGCTGACGGATTGGCTTGATGCGTCGTCGATCAAAAGTTTCAGCGCCATGTTGCTCGACATGTACCCCAAGGGGCGGCTTGACGATCAGCCTTATCACGAGGGGCAGAACCCGATCGATATTGCGTCGTGGTTCGACAGTGGCAACTACACGATCAAACGTAACCCGCGTTTTGCCAATCTCTGGATACAAGGCGGCCCACGGTCGCGGGTGTTCTTTCCTGATGCCCCAGAAAAGGCACCGGCGCTCAATAAAGTGCCGCTGGTGAAGTGGGACCGGCGGTATGCCTATGTAAGCTCAACCCATATGCTGCTGCCGCGGGGGCTTAATCAGGTGTATGACGAATGGGGCGGAGAGAAAGCCTCTGGTGTGCTGCTCCATGCCAAATTTTTGGATACCTTTAGTGCCAAAGCGGCGGAGGAGTTGGAGCGCAGCGAGCATTATGCGGCTTCGGTCGAATACAAAGCCTATGCCGACCGATTGAAAGATGATCCCCAGCTTTGGTGCAAGTGGTCAGAACATTACATCAATTGGCGCCAGTTGGAGATTTTAGGGCTGATGTCCAAGGGGAACTGGGCATGAGCGTCGGGATCGTCATGCTTGTGCACGATGCCTTTGGCCGGGCCGAACAGTTGGCGCGTCACTGGGCGGCAGCGGGGTGTCCGGTTGTCATTCACATCGACAAGGCAGTGGCGCGGCGCAAGCATGATGCATTTGTTGCAGCGCTAGCCGATCTAAAAGATGTGCGGTTCAGCCCCCGGTATCGGTGCGAATGGGGCACATGGGGCATCGTCGCCGCCTCTCAAGGAGCGGCGGAACTGATGCTGGCGAGCTTTCCCAAGGTGCGGCACGTCTTTCTGGCGTCCGGCTCCTGTTTGCCTCTGCGCCCGGTGCAGGAACTGATCGATTATCTTGAGCAGCGTCCGCAAACTGACTTCATCGAAAGCGCCACCACGGCTGATGTGCCTTGGACAGTCGGCGGGCTGGACGCCGAGCGCTTTACCCTGCGCTTCCCGTTTTCATGGCGGCGCAACCGCTATTTGTTTGACCGCGCAGTGGAAATTCAGCGGCGACTTAAACTTCAGCGTCGGATGCCGAATGACCTTGTGCCCCATATGGGGTCGCAATGGTGGTGTCTGACGCGGCGCACGCTCTCGGCGATCTTGCAAGACCCGGATCGGGCCACGTACGACAAGTTCTTCCGCCATGTCTGGATCCCGGATGAATCCTATTTCCAGACCCTAGCACGACTTTATTCCACGCGGATCGAGAGCCGATCGCTGACCCTGTCGAAGTTCGATTTTCAAGGTAAGCCGCATATATTTTACGACGATCATTTGCAGTTGTTGCGACGCTCGGATTGTTTTGTGGCGCGCAAGATATGGCCCCGTGCTGACCGGCTCTATGAAGCATTCTTAACCGATCCCGCTGGCGCGATGAAAAAGACCGAGCCGAACCCCGGTAAGATTGACCGCATTTTTGCAAAGGCAGTAGAGCGGCGCACACGGGGCAGGGCGGGGCTTTATATGCAAAGCCGTTTCCCAAACGAGGATTGGGAGAATGGTGTCACCGCCGCGCCCTACTCGATGTTTCAGGGCTTTGCAGAACTTTTTGAGGATTTTGAACATTGGTTGGGCCGGGCCACCGGAGCGCGGGTGCATGGGCATCTGTTTGCCCCTGACCGCGCCCATTTCGCCGACGGGCAGCCCGCGCTGAATGGGGCGCTGTCGGACAACCCGGCGGTGCGCGACTACAACAGCAGCGCCTTTCTGACCAATCTGATCTGGAACACGCGGGGCGAACGCCAGTGCTTTCAATTCGGACCGATGGACAATCAAGAGATCAACTGGCGGATTGCAAAAGACCCGAATGCGCAGGTTTCGGTCATCACCGGGGCTTGGGCTGTACCGCTGTTCCGCTCCAACCTCGATTTTGCCGAGATCCGGCGCCTCGCGGCCAAACTGCAACAGATTGAAAGCGCCCAGATGGACGAACTGCGTTCGCCCCGCGCCAAAGCGCGGGTGCGAATTTGGACGATGGCGGAATTTATCGAAGCCCCGATGGAGCCCCTCCAAGGTATTTTGGATGAGATCGGCCGCACCCGCCTGCGCCGCCTGTCCGAAGCGCCCCGGATGGTGGACCTGACAGGCTTTGGTCAATTCCTGCAAAACCTCAAGAACCAGGGGATGCACCCCTATCTGATGGGCGATTTCCCTGTCGCACGGGGCGTCGCAGCCGATGCGAAACCTTCCCCCAAACCCTATCTGGTAAAATAATCCATGACGGAAAAGTTCGACAGTTTCGTGGTCTTTGCCGAAATGCGCACCGGCTCCAATTTTCTTGAGGCGAACCTGAATTCATTTAAGGGGATTAGCTGTTACGGAGAGGCCTTTAATCCCTTTTTCATGGGCTACCCCAAAAGCGAACCGATCCTTGGCATTGATCAGGCTGCCCGCGACGCTGATCCGCAGCGGTTGCTAGATGCGATCCGCGGGCGAGAGGGGGCGCTGGGCGGTTTTCGCTATTTCCACGACCATGATCCGCGCGTCTTTGACAAGATCATCAAAGATCACCGCTGTGCCAAAATCGTGCTGACGCGCAACCCGGTCGACAGCTATGTCAGTTGGAAGATTGCGCAGGCCACCGGGCAGTGGAAACTGACCGACGTAAAGGCACAGAAGGTTGCACAGGCGGTTTTTGACGCCGACGAATTCAACGCGCATCTGGATGCGTTACAGGCCTTTCAGGTCACTCTGCTCAACCGCTTGCAAACCTCAGGGCAAAGCGCGTTCTATGTTGCATACGAGGACTTGCAAAGCGTCGACGTGATAAATGGTCTGGCCCGTTATCTGGGTGTGGATGAGACTCTCGACGGGCTTGACAAAAAGCTGAAAAAGCAAAATCCGAGCCCCATATCTGCCAAGGTTAGCAACTATGACGAAATGCTCGACGCGCTTTCGCGCTTGGACCGCTTTGACCTGACCCGCACGCCGAATTTTGAACCTCGGCGCGGGCCGCAAGTCCCCTCCTATGTGGCCGCCGCGACGAGCAATTTGATCTATCTCCCGATTAAAGGCGGCCCGCAGGAACAGGTGCTGGACTGGCTCGCGTCACTCGACTCCGTCCCACGCGACGCGCTGCGCAGCAAGATGTCGCAAAAGGAGTTGCGGCAATGGAAACGGAAAAACCCCGGACATCGCGGTTTTACCGTTCTGCGCCATCCGGTGTTCCGTGCCCACGATGCGTTCTGCCGCCATATTCTGGCAACCGGACCGGGCAGCTATGCGCAATTGCGCCGGACCTTGGTCCGCCGCTATAAGTTGCCGCTGCCAGAAGATGGCCCGGACGCGCGCTATGACCGCGATGCCCATCACGAAGCCTTTGCCGCTTTCTTGCGGTTCCTTAAAGGCAATCTGGCCGGGCAAACGGCAATCCGTGTGGATGGGGCGTGGTGCTCGCAAGCGCAGGCGGTGGCGGGTTTTGGTGACTTTTGCCTGCCGGACCGCATCATTCGGGAAGAGGATATGGCAGCCGACCTTGCCGACCTTGCAGCGGCAATAGGTCACGATGCCAGCCCGGCTGTCCCTGCCGCGCAGGAATCCGGCCCCTTTGCCTTGGCCGATATTTACGACGAAGAGATCGAAAAGCTCGCCGCGGAAGCCTATCAAAGAGACTATATGATCTTTGGCTTTTCTGCCTGGCGCTAATGGCGCCTTGCGCTGACCTGATCCCGCAAACACGAAAGGCGCCGCCTTGAGTTTCCTATCCGTCACCTCCGTCCCACGGCTGTGGTGGAGCGCGCCGCGCGCGTTCACCCTGCGCCCACCCTTGGCGTCGCTGGCCTTTCTCATTCTGGGGTTGATGATCTTTGGTCTCGGCGAGGCGCTTTTGGTGACAGCGGGGGTTGGCGTAAGCCCCTGGACGGTCTTTGCCGAAGGGGTGACGAATATCACGGGATGGGGGTTGGGTTTCGCGACCTTTGCGATTAGCGCAACTGTTCTGCTGCTCTGGATTCCGCTGCGCCGAACGCCGGGGATCGGCACGGTGTTGAACGCCGTTATCATCGCCTTGGTGCTGGAGTTCGCGTTGCCCGTCCTGCCAACCTTTGAGACCTATCTTGCGAATGCGCTACTGGCCGCGACCGGTGTTCTGGTGACGGGGTTCGGCGGCGCGATTTATTTGGTCGCTAACCTTGGACCAGGCCCGCGCGACGGGCTGATGACCGGGCTTCAGAATGTCACCGGACAGCCTATTGCACTGGTCCGAATGAGCATCGAACTAACGGTCGTGGCCATAGGCTGGGCCTTAGGCGGGACGCTTGGGCTGGGAACATTGCTCTTCGCCGTGGGGATTGGTCCGGCGATGGCGATTGGAATGCAAATTCTGGATTTGCGCGCGGCCCGGCGCTGACAGCAAGTGCAGGTCGGCAGGCCACAGGACGCAACTGGGCTTTCCAAAGGGCGCAAGTCGGAGTAGGCGTTCCATTCTTTGGCGGCCAAGGACAAAAATATGGCGCAGAATGCCACCATTTACAAAGTCGAACTGACGGTTTCGGACATGGATCGTCATTACTATGAGACCCACAAACTGACTGTCGCAAAACATCCTTCAGAGACGGATGAACGGTTAATGGTGCGCCTCGTCGCCTTTGCATTGAACGCGCATGAGCATCTTGAAATGACCAAGGGTCTTTCGACAGATGACGAACCGGATATATGGCAAAAGAGTCTAAGCGGGGAGCTTGATGCTTGGGTCACGCTGGGGCTGCCAAGCGAGAAGGTGATGCGCCAATCCAGCGGCAAGGCCAAGAAGGTCGTAGTTTACCCCTATGGCGGCAGGTCTGCCGAAATCTGGTGGGACAAGGTGCAAAACGGAACGACCCGTTTTGACAACCTTCAGGTCGTCAACTTCTCCGAGGCTGACACCACGGCTCTCGCAAAGCTGGCCAGTCGCGCCATGAAGTTGCAGGTCAATATTCAAGACGGTGAATTGATTGTCAGCGTGGAAGATAACGTCGCCTACATTACGCCCGTCGAATGGAAGGGCTATGCATAGCGCATAGCCCGAGCGCGAGTTCAGACATTGTGGCATTTCTGTGTAAAAGCCGTCTCAAATTCGCCTAAAATCTCGCCCGCTAAAGTGCCAGAGGCCTATCACAGGCCACGCCGAGCAGATATTTGCCAGTCTTTTCAATTAAGGACAAAAAATGCCGATTTCGGCAGACAAGACATCGAATCGCCACGATCAGAGCGCACTTTCGGGGCGTCTTCGTTAGATTTGTTTCGCGTAAAGAAATTACGCTGAGTCGGTCTAAGTTTGTAAACGGAGGCTGGTTTAAAAAGAAGGATCGCAGAATGCGTACATCGAGCAAAAAGACTGCCCCCCGTGCCATGACCTGGATCGCGATAGCGCTCTTGGTCTCTGTCATCTGTGCCGCAACGTTCGTGGCGGTTTTGGTGTCGCAACGGTCACAAGCAGCGCAGCAGCAATTGCAAGAAAACATCGTTCTGCGGGGCGCTGACGCGATTGGCCTGAGCTTTAACACCGCGCTCAAGCGGGAATGGGACAGTCTTCACGCTGTTGCGCGCAATATCAGCGACGCCGACAAACAAGAGATCGACGACTTCATGGATGCGGTTGCTCAGACTGGGGGGCAGGTTGCTTGGTCAGGGATCGCCAATCTTGATGGACGTGTCATTTCGGGGTCGAATCGATTGAGAGAGGGCGACGACGTAAGTGAGAGTCGTTGGTTCCGTGAAGGCCTGCGTCGTCCCAATGTCGGAAATGTCTATGCCAGTAATTCGCTTGAGCGTGACGACAACGATAGAAAGCAATCTCTGCTGAACCTGTCCACACCTGTACTGAATGCAGAGACAGGAGAGGTAACTGGGGTTCTGGTCTATAGCCTGCGCATGGCATGGGTGCAGTCATTTCTGACCCGCGCGCGGGAAAGGTTGAACATCGATATCGTGGTGCAGAATCGCGACGACGAAATTCTTCTGGATACCCGGGAAAATACCAGCGCGCTGCCCGAGGCCGCCGTTGCGCAAGCAAGCCTTGGCAGTGCTGGCGCGGGGACTTTCCAAATGCTCGACCGTGCGGATGGGCTCTATGCCTATTCCCCAAACTTTGTCAGCGATGAAATGCCCGATTTCGGCTGGAGGGTTTTCGCGGTGCTGGATCGGAGCAAGCTGCTTAATGTGATGCCACAACTGCTCCAAAGCTCTATCATCGCAGTGTCTATCGCAGCGCTCTTTGTCCTGTTCGTGACCCTGCTGGTGGTGCGGATCGTGTTCAAGCCGCTCGAAGACCTTGCCGCGAATGCGGAACAAATGGCCGATGGGAACTTTGAATTCCCTGTTGAAAGCCGCAGTTCGCGCGAGGCTATCATGCTGTCGCGGGCGCTGACCCGCATTCAGGGGACATTAGGCACGCCTCAAAATATGCAGACAGAGGGCGGTGGCCCATCCTTTCGATTGCTGTCCGGCGGTGCGGACGTTACGCCTATCGTTGATAGCAACGCGACTGACGAACAGCCTGACGATACTTCGCAGTCCCCACAAACAAGGCGCAAGAGTTGACCCCTTCCGGCAGTGAACTGAAAGCAACGTCTAAACCCCTTCTAAGCGCAGCATTCTGGGCGATCAAAAAAAACACCGCCGCGTTGGTAATGGCGAGCGGTGTTTTCTGGCTTGTAGCCCCCGAAGCGCGCGCGGATGGCACGTTTTTCCAACTTGATCTCGCCCCTCATGCATCTGACGCGGTGTTGGGTGCGACGCGGGGGAAGATGAGCTTTGGGGCGAACTTTTCCACCTATGAAGGGGGCTGGAGCGCAGGTGCCCATGTCACGCGAGATTTTGTTATTGGCGATATTGCCACGCTCAAAGTCGGCCCAAGCATTGGCAGCAGCGACGCAATGAACGGGACGAAACTGGGCGGCAAGGTGATTGTAGAGCGTTATCAACCGACTGATTTCGGGTTTGTTTTCTTGTCTGGCCAATACAATAGCATCGAAAATGACTGGTTCACTCTGGCGCAGTTTGGCAACGGCAAGGGGCTTTCCGTCGATCTGACGGCTGGCGGAAGCGATACCTATTCCGAGCAATCGGTCGCGGTGAATTACCGTTTCGACGACGGCCCGACCAGCCTGCGCGGCGGTTATCGCTTTGATGCGCAGGAGTTCTTTGTGGGTCTGTCCGTCAATACTTACTGACCGCGTCAGTCCCGCCGAGGGCCGAAGCGCCGAAAGATATCTTTGAGCAAGTACCTCATGCGAACTTCGCTGACGCCGGGCTGATGCCCGTCGGCATAGAATTTCAAAAAGAACGCTTCGCGCTGCGCGTCTGTCGGCACCAGCTGCAGGCGTAGCCCATCTGCGACTTCGGCGATTGCATAGGTCTCGATGCGCCCCGGAATGCCGTCGATTGCCAGATGACCGCGGGTCTGGATCGGGATTTTTAAACCGCGAATGCGCACTGTGTCCATCGTCAGCGACGTGATCCAAAGCTGATGCTGCCGCCCGTCGGTCGAGAATACCGCCCGCTCCGGCCTGTCGCTTACATGCAGCTCTTTGCGGGGTCGTTCGATACAGGCAAGGCAGGTGACCGCGAGCACGAAGAGATTGTAGATGCTCCAAAACAGAATGACCCATTTGCCATCGCCTGCGGTAAAGGTCGCGAATTGGTCAAAGACCACGCCGAGCAACAGCCCCACAAGGGTCAGGATAAAACCGATTAGAAACGGCATCATCATGCGCCATTGAACCACGACTTTTGACCGATCGCCGCCCTTAGCCGTGACCGAAAAAGGGTGGCCATGAGGTTTGAACAACCCGGTAAAGGCCGCGCGGCTGATCGGGATTGCACCCAAAAGCTGACTGACGTCGTTCAAAATTGGGACAACCATGCCACGGGTCAAAAAGTTAAGCGTGATCAGAATCCAGAAGTAGTAGGCACCAAAATAGCTGATGACATCCGGCAGGCGGGCGTCGACCACGATGACGTCAAAGAACCAGTACAGCAGCGGAAACACGATGGCCGCGAGGCGGAACGGAAAGGTCGTGATCCAGAACAGGATCGAATCCAAAACGCTCCAACGGTCGCGAAGACGCAGATTGTTTGATGACAACGGCCCAAGCGACGACCGGGCAATCTGCATCAGGCCAAGACACCAACGCGCGCGCTGCGAGACGTATTCCTTTAACCCCTCCGGCGCGAGCCCTTCGGAAAGCGGCTCGGACAGATAGACAGAGCGCCAGCCCGCGTTCTGCAGAGCGAGGGTCAGCATGAAATCTTCGGTTACGGACTCGGTGTTAAAGCCCCCAATTTCGCGCAAAGCTTCCCAACGGCAAACCGATGAGGTGCCGCAACAAAACGCGATCCCCCAGCCGTCGCGCGATGGCTGCATGTGGTCAAAGAAAAACCGCTGTTCGTCGGGATAAGAGCGCCCCAGATTAAAGTTATGCTGGATCGGATCTTGGTTAAAAAAGTGCTGTGGTGTCTGAACCAAGCCGACTTCGGGGTCGTGGAACAGGGCCAATGTCCGCGACAGGAAACCCCGGTGCGGAACAAAGTCCGCATCCAGCACAGCGATAAAATCAGGTGTTACCGCATCCTCGGCCAGCCGGTCCAGCGCGTGGTTAATGTTGCCAGCCTTCTGTCCTTTGTTGGTCGGGCGGCGCATATAGCGCACCCCTAGTTTCTCACAGTAATCGCGCAGCCAATCTCGTCGATTATCGTCACAAACGATGACTTCCTTGTTCTGGTGACGCAGGAATTGCGCCCCCACAATCGTCCGCTCAAGGATTTCTTTGTCTTCGTTGTAAGTGGCGATCAGGATCGCGACCCTCGGCTCCTTTGTCCCCCACCATTCCGCATGTGTGTCTGCTTCACCGCTCCTTGTCTTGAAGCGCGACAGGATCAGGAAAGCACTGAGAGAACCGATAACAGATAAGGCTTCGAGCAGAAAAAGGAGCCAGCTTGCAACCATATCAAAGCTCGAGGCTGGCGGTGCCAGTGTTTCCGTGCCGCGCCACCATAGATAGCGCAGAGCCAAAATCCCCGCGACGCCGAGCAGCAAAGAGCGGTGCAACCTGCGCTTTGGATCGATGAAGAGGGGCATCAACGTCCCTACACCAATCACCAGCATCAGATGCATGGTCGCGGAACCCAACTCTCCGAGATGCGGAAAGGGCAGCATCAGTCGAGCAATTCCCGGAACCAGCTTAGGGGCCGTTCGTCAAAAAAGGCGCGACCGGTGCGCCCGATAGAGCAGCCGCGTTCGCTGTCGGCGGTCAGTTCGGGCAGCAAAAGGGCCACGTCATAACGCTCCAGATGTTTTTGAGAGGGTGCAACAGCGAGGTTTTGATAGATCGTCGCAGCCCCGGCCCCTGCAAGACGGGCCACCGTACCTTCAAAAACCTGCTCGCGCCCCGTCAGGCGGAAAGAGGCGGCATCACCGATCCTTAGGCTATTGAAAACGCGTTCCGTGACCGACAGGGAAACAAAGGTCGCATCGCAATTCACCAAGCGCAACAGCGGATCGCCGCGTTGTACATTGACGCCATCGGCTTGCAGTAGTTCCCAATAGATCCCGTTGACAGGAGAGGTGATCTCACCGCCCCCCAAACTGCTCACCCGCCGGTTTTCACGTTGGCTACGTTGGGTGAGCGCTTCGAGCCGGGCCTTGGATTCGACAAGGCGGCTTTCCAAATCAGAGATGACGGTTTCCAATTCGGTCGCCCGTTGCTCGGCGTTTGGTGAGTCGTTGTAACCGTCGCCAAGAAAGACACCATCTTCGGCGGCCTTCAACGCGATCTCAAGCAGTTCGACGCGTTCCCGTGCGTGGTCTAAGATCAACGGTGCCAACCCCGGTTCCATCGGCAGGCGATTTGGCAATTCATCAACCAGCGAGATGATCTCCTGATTTGTAGTCTCGGGCAGGTCTTCGCGCTCCAGTATCGCAAGCCGCAGGCGCGCATGTTCCAGTCGCGCCCGAAGTTCTTCGAGCCGAGCGGCCCGGAACGTGGCTGCTCGGTCTAGCAGGCTGTCGCGCAGCGCGATGGTGCTCGTCAGGTCCGCTGTGATCCGCATGATTTCAGCGCCGGTGAACTCCTGCTCCATCCTCAGATCGTTCAGGCGCAGGTTATCAACCAAGGCATCGTCAATCGTGGCGATGGTCTCGCCCTTTTGGATGCGGGCGCCAAAGGGGGTATCGGGCAGGCTAAGGTCTCCTGCCGTGTCCGCCCGGATTGTCACCAACGGCGCATTGACGAAGGCGTTGGCGCTTGCCCCGGCCATTTGCTCGGCAATAATCACCCAAAGTGCAACCACGATAAGAAGGATGCTGAGGATCAGGCGTAGCGGCTTCATGCAATGTTTCCAATCTGGTTGTGGTGTTCGAGAACGGTTTGATTTTCAGGGTCGCATAGTCAAAGAGCAGGGGCTACCCGAGGTTGAAACCTAAACGGGGAAAGTGGCGTTTATATGCCCTCGCGCCAAGCGATCTGCGCCAAAAGCGCGAGGGTGTCGGCATAGTATCCTTGTCCCAGACCTGACTGGGCAGGCGGCTTGCCCGCAGCAAGGTTTGCGACCGCAAGAAAACCGTCTGCATTGCTCTGTTCGCGCAAGGCACCCGCCGCGTCGGTCACGGTGGCGACATGGCCCGCAGCGGTGGCGGCCGCAAAACGTGACTGCGCCTGTCGCAAGGCCGGATGGCTGCGGCGGCCCGACCAAAAGAGGTACAGTGGAATGCGCAAGGCGTCCCAGCCGAAACCTTGGGGCAGCCCCTCTGCTGGCTCAAGCCCTTCTGTCGTGACGCTGATCCAATCGCGCAGCGCTAGGGGATCGGTTAGCAGCCGTTCACCATGCGCCGCAACGCGCAGCAACTCCTTTTGTTGTGTCGCTTCGCCCAATTCGATCAGGGCGCGGATCATATAGTAGGACGGATTCACCGTCACTGACGCCGCCGTCGCGCGTGATCCACTGGCGGGCTTCAAAAGGCGTTCATCCGGCGCGCGCGGGTCGATGGCAAGGCAGCGGTTCACGAGATCTTGGCTAATCTGGGCTGCCTTTTCCGCATGGCCGGACCACCCCGAATCCCGCTCCGCCCGAAGCAAGGCCCAAGCCCGCAAAAGGTCTCCGTCCGTCGCGTTTTGCAACGCAGTCACCTGTCCGTCCTGCCATTTCCACGCCATCAGCGCATCTTGGCGAACGGCGAGCGTGGCCTCTGTCCAAGCCTCAATGCGCTCGAAAACGTCCCGATCCCCAAAGGCCTGTGCAAGTAGCAATCCGTAGGCTTGACCCTCCGAATGGCTTATCCCGCCGTTCCCATCATCGGTGATCCGGCCCTCGGTCGTCAGATAGCGGGTCTTCCACCCCTCCCAAACGCCGGGCTGTTGGGCGAGGACGGGCAAGGCGGCAAAGCAGGGCATAGCCAAGATCAGGCTACGTCTTTTAGGGCCGACCTTGGGCATATGAACTCACCTATGGACTTGCTGTTTGTGGGGAAATTAGCGCGGCGGGCCGAACGATAAAGAAAAGACTTACGTCCTCGTCACGGGGTCCACCGTGCGTAACATTTTTGTCTGAGCAGGCGCGCTTTCCTTTGTGACGCGCTGAGCATCGGCATGTTCCTGCCGGAGAATGGCGGCAGGATTACTTGCAAGGATCACTCAGTTTGACATAGTGAGGCGGTATTCCTCTCCGAGGGATAGAACAAGATGGCGAGCAGCGCCGCGCGATTGATGGGAGGGCAGGCAGGACCAATGGCTTTCGTTCGGACTACAGGAAAAGCCGCTTTTGCGATGCTTCTCTGCGTGGCTGTGCTGTTTTGGTCTGTTGTGCCGACGTCTTCTCATGTCCCTGCTGTTCAAGATGTGCTGCAAGAACACACACAGATGATTGCGGACCACGGGCATTCCCACGGGCTGGAGGAAGATCTGGCTTGGGCAATGCATGGGCACAGCCATGACAGCACAGACCACGACCACAGCCAAGCTGTCGTGCTGATCCGCAATCTCGGCGCGCAGCCGATTGAAGTCTATAAAACCGCATGGCGGCTAAGTGCGGCATCGGCAAGCCCTGCACGGGTCTACTTGATTGAGCGACCTCCGCGCGCGTGATCGATAGCCCCTAAGGGGGCGCATTCCACCAGATCACAATCAATCTTCGCGGAGTTCAATCCATGAACACAGTCCCACGGGGCTGGACCGATTTTGGCGCACGCCGGATCGCGATCCTGTCCCTTGTCACACTTACCTTGCTCATTCAGAGCGCAAGCTACGCCTTGGCACATAACGTCACGCCCGGGGATGCGGGCTATATTCAGGAAATCTGGGGGGTGAACATCATTCCCTTCATGTATCTCGGCGCCAAACATATGGTGACGGGCTACGACCACATCCTATTTTTGTTCGGCGTCGTCTTCTTCCTCTACAAGATGAAAGACGTCGGGATTTATGTCAGCATCTTTGCTGTGGGGCATTCGACCACGATGCTGGCGGGTGTCTGGTTCGGCTGGGGCATCAACGCCTATATCGTTGATGCCATCATTGGCCTGTCGGTCGTCTATAAGGCACTCGACAACCTTGGCGCCTATCAACGCTGGTTCGGCGTGCAGCCCAATACCAAGGTCGCCACGCTGATCTTTGGCTTCTTCCACGGCACCGGTCTGGCCACCAAGCTTCTCGACTACGAGATCGCCCCGGACGGCCTTTTGGCCAACCTTCTGGCGTTCAATGTGGGCGTTGAGATGGGCCAGCTGATGGCGCTTGCCGTCATCCTTATCGTCATGGGCTTTTGGCGGAAATCACCCAACTTCTTCCGCCAAGCCTACACCGCAAACGTCATCATGATGGCTATGGGGTTCATCCTCATGGGCCTTCAAATCACCGGCTATTTCGTAGCCG
>Ga0209345_10000939_pt1 | contig 37361 bp, 38 predicted proteins | sample Cruoilmetagenom7_FD_187294 | JGI IMG/M metagenome (GOLD analysis project Ga0209345, IMG submission 187294) | Oil polluted marine microbial communities from Coal Oil Point, Santa Barbara, California, USA - Sample 7 (SPAdes) (version 2) | ecosystem: Environmental > Aquatic > Marine > Oil seeps ...
AATAAAAAAACACTTGACAGAATTTAATCAATTTTATAACATACTTGGCATAACACTTATTATTTTGTTTTGCCGAAAAAAAATAGGAGTATCTTACGATGACAACATCAAACATAAACATTCTCGATTTGTTTTCTGTGTCTGAAGCAGCAAGACATGTAAGGAAAACCCCCAATTATCTAAGAATTTTAGCACGAGCAGGAAAAATCCGCCATTTTAGAAAAGGCAAACGGATTTTCTTTAAGCGATACGATTTAGACACTCACTTTCTATTAATACCATTGCCGCCAATGCAATTAGAATTAGATTTAGGTTTATAATTTATATAAAAATATGAAATAGGAGAGAAAACTAATGAAAACTACCGCTGAAAAAATAGAAGTAATGCAGGCGTTTGTGGACGGAAAACAGATTGAAGTCAAACGCGGTTTGCAATACCCTTGGATAGATGCATATGTCCCAGGATGGGAGTGGGTATTGTATAACTACCGAATAAAAAAGCAAAAAGAAAAAAAACGGATTTCAGGATTAAGTATGGGTAACATTAAACTAGGTAAAAGTGTACTGAGAGAAACGTTCACTGATGATAGCCAATTAATTATAGGAAAAACACCAGAGGGGATATATACCCGCTGCGGTTTTTTATCATACCAGTACATTATGAACTCAGAAAAAGATATTGACATTGATATCGATGGTGATGGTAACTTTAAACTTTGTTGCCAATATGGGAAACACCAATCGTGATTTGTAATGGCTTTGATCCAGTCAAGGCTCTTGTAGAAGCGGGATATACCCTTATTCCGCTTAAGGGCAAAGTTCCTTTTCAAAAGAATTGGCCTAATGCTCCTTTCAACCCAAATCTTACAAAAGATTCATTCCCCGATAACTATGGTGTGGTACTTCAAGCCGATGATTTGATTGTTGACATTGATCCTAGAAATTTTAAGAATGGTAATAACTCTCTTGATAAACTATTAACCGATATCAACTGGACGGTAAACAGTTTTATTGTTAAAACAGGAGGAGGGGGCTACCATATTTATCTTAAAAAAGACCCTAAAATAAATATTGTAACAGGAGTGAAGAAATACCCTGGAGTGGAGTTTAAAACCAAAGGGGCTCAAATAGTTGGCCCAGGGAGTATCCACCCAGACTCAAAAAAACTATATATAATATATAATAGTAGACCAATATCCACGTTACTGGCTCCATCTGAGCTAATTAATATGATAAAAACCAATATTGAATCAGATAGAATGTCAGTAATAGTGGACGAAAAATTAAATTTGGACATAAATCTTTCCGGTAAAGAAAGTGATCGATATATAAAATACCTCCTAGACCAAGCACCCAGAGCGGTTGCTGGTGAGAATGGCAACAATATAACCTTCCAAGTAGCTTGCAAAGCGAGAGATTATGGCTTGACAAAAGCTCTAGCGTTCTCTCTTCTCCTAGAGCATTACAACCCGCTTTGCGAGCCCCCTTGGAGTACACACGAGCTTAGAACCCTAGTTAAAAATGCATACAACTATGCACAATCAGAAGCAGGAGGGCTTTCTGCTGAACAAGATTTTGACAAAGTAATGATAAAAAGACAATTTAAAGAGTTAGCGTGGACGTTTAGTAGAAACGGGGCGTTAACTAAATGTTTGGCAAACACAGTGAATTATTTTTTTAGAGATGATGTAGCTCTCTGTGATTGCCTAACATATAATGAATTTTCAAATGAGATAGAATTCATGAGACCAGCTCCATGGCATAACAAAGTAACTCCTACTGCATCTCAGTGGAAGGACACAGACACAGTATCCTGTAAATTCTATCTATCATACTACCATAAGTTTGATATATCTACTAACTATATAGAAGAAGCGGCGTATATAGCAGCACGCCAGAGAGCGTATCACCCTATAAGAGATTATATAAAAGGGCTACAGTGGGACGGGCAGGAGAGATTAGAAGAATGGTTAATCAAGTCTGGAGGAGCTGAAGACAATGTCTACATACGAGACGTATCTAAAAAAGTCTTAGTTGCTGCAGTCGCCAGAGCAATGCGGCCAGGAGTTAAGTTCGATCACGTTTTAGTACTAGAAGGAGCTCAAAGAATAGGAAAATCCACGCTAGTTGATATCTTAGGCGGAGAATGGTATACTGACATAGCATTAGATCCACATAACAACGATACTGTAAATGCAATGGGAGGAAAGTGGATAATAGAGATATCAGAGATGGAATGTACACGGCGGACGGAGGTCAATGCATTGAAGGCCTTTCTTTCGCGTCGTTCTGACAGAATGAGAGTGCCTTACGGCAAACATGCAGAAGACTTCCCCCGTCAGTGTATTTTTATTGGAACTATCAACCCAGAGCCAGGGGGCGGGTACCTAAAAGATGCAACTGGTAACACTAGATTCTGGCCAGTAGAAGTAGGAAAAATTGATTTTGAGTATATCCACACCTATCGAGACCAATTGTTTGCTGAGGCGATGAAAATGTATAAAAAAGGAGTGCCGTTATATCTCACAAATCCTACATCTATAAACCTCGCAATTGCTGCTCAGACTAAGAGACAGCCTGAAGACATGTGGGAGAACACTATTAGCGAGTATTTGAGCAAAATACTTGAAAAAGAGGGCAGATCCTTTGTAACTGTTAATGAGATATGGGAAAGAGCGTTATTTGGTAGTGCAAAAGACGTAAAAAGATTAGATATTGTTCGAATATCAAAGATAATGGTAATTTATCTTGGTTGGGCAAAAGGAATAAGTCGATCTCCTACAGGAGTAAAGAGAGGTTTCATTAAAAAGATAAAGGGGCTGGATATATGAAACTAAGAAAGTATCAAAAGGAGGGCGTGGAGTTTTTATCGTCCCGCCATCATGCTATACTAGGAGATGACATGGGGCTTGGAAAAACCATACAAGCTGTAAAAGCTATAGAGCGTATATCAAGTACCATGTCACATGGTCTACCCATTGTTCTAGTAATATGTCCAGCTATAACTAAACGCCAATGGGAGAGCTGCTTTTTAGATGATGGTTGGGGGTCAGAGCATATCTTTGTTTTTGATTCTGCAGTTGACGCTGATAACTATCAATGTTTTATCCAGAAACATATAACTATAATATCCTACTCTCTTTTAAATAATGATAAAGTATTTAATGAAATAGCTAAGTATGTATTTGATGTCCTAATCATGGACGAAGTACACTTTTTAAAGAATAAAGACTCAAAACGAACTAAAAAAATATTAACAGGGGAAAAAGCAATAGCACGCAGTTGTACCTACAAATGGGGGCTGTCTGGTACTCCGATGCTGAATAGACCTGTAGAACTATACACAATACTACGTGCTCTAGCAATAGAGAAGATCAAACCATATGATACATATGTCAAATACACAGACAGGTTTTGTGCAGCTTACTTTGATGGCTTTCAACGAAATGTCAGAGGAGCTAGCAATCTTGCAGACTTACGTTCTCGCCTTAATGGTTTTATGATTAGACGACTTAAGAGTGATGTTGCGAAAGAGTTACCAAAAGTAATTGAAAATATAATCACAGTTGATACTGCCGTCGCCGTCAAAACATCATTTGATAATGCTGAAACATTAGGTGCGTTAGCTACTATTAGACGAGAAACAGGTATGGCAAAACTACCAAGTATAATTTCACATATCAAAAATGTCCTAGAGCAGAAAAAGAAAATCGTAGTTTTTGCGTATCACAGGAACGTTATATCTGCGTTACATGATGTATTTATTGAGGAAGCTACTGTACTATATGGTGAGCAGAGCACTTTTTTTACCAAAAAGTTAGTTGTTGGCCTTTTCATAGATAATCCTGACAACCGTATTATTATTGGTCAAATGGTAGCAGCAGGAACAGGGCTCGACGGATTACAGAATGTATGTGACCATATCATATTTGCTGAGCTTGACTGGACTCCTGGACGAATGTTGCAGTGCATAGGTAGATTGGATAGACTAGGGCAGAGAAATCCTGTTACCGTCGACTATATGGTATCAGAAAACGAACACGATCAATTGATGTGGCGATCAGTCGCACATAAAGATAAAAACATAAAGGAGGTATTAGGAGATGCGTAATGGCAAAAAGTATGATACTGAAAAACTTAGGTGGGATTTGCTACCCATATCACCTATTAGACAAGTTATAAGAGTTCTGATGTATGGTGCTAAGAAATATGGAGATTATAACTGGGAACAGGTAGAAGATCCTAAACCTAGATATTATAATGCCTGTATGAGGCACTTAACTGCCGGTATACAAAAGACTAATGACTCTGAATCGGGATTGCCTCATTTAGCACACGCAATATGTAATTTAATTTTTTTATTAGAGTTCGAATTAACACAAAAAAAGGAGAAAAAAGATGACAATTGAAAATGAATTGAAAAGAATTGCAGACGCATTAGAAGCGTTAGTCCCTGTGGACAAGTTGGTTAAGGAATCACCGCCATCACGGCTGCCAAACGTACCCACTACTACGTCTAACGACACAGTGAGTGCTTCCCCCTCCTCAAATAAAAAGAGAGTCAGACCCTCTAGGAGTAAGGCAGCAGTGGCTGAAAGAGAAGCAGCTAAACTGAGAGAAAACAGTACTGCTATGAATGGGATATGTTTCCCAGTAGAAGACACAGAAGACGTAATGCCAGAGGCATTAATAATTGACAAAATAGTGCCATACAAAGAGGTACAGGCAGTTACTCGTCAGTTCTGTGCACCAGCTAGTGAAGCACCAGTGGCTATAGCTAAAGCACAGCATAAGAAAGTAAGAGTTAGAGAGATTCTTCTCCAAGAATGGAATGTTGACCAGCTGATAAACATCCCTGAACTAGAAAGACCAAGATATATTGATCTGATAAAAAAAGAAATGGTGAAAAAATGATAGAAGAAGAAAAAAAACATGCAAAGTACGCCCCGTCTACGGGTAAGAGGTGGACTAATTGCTCTAAATGCATACAGTTATGCGAAAATCTTCCTGAATCTGAGACGAGTATATACGCGGCTACAGGCACTGTCCAGCATGCAGTAGCAGAATTGCTACTACAAGACCGAAAAAAAGGTCGAAATAAAATAGCAAGTGCTTACGACTACGTGGGGGAAGTCTTTGAGGAAGCTGACTTTGAGATTAAAATCACGGAAAACATGGCCGATGCTATAGATGGATACTTGGATCTAATAGCTCAAGACCTTGCAAAGTTAGGACTTGCATACAATAATTTAGATATTGAGAAGCAAGTACGATTAGATGGTGTATCAGCTGATTGTTATGGGACTGCTGACGCTATAATCCATCAAGATTTTGGTAAACTCACTATATATGATGAGAAGTATGGCCAAAACATTGTAGAAGCTAAGGATAATACTCAACTCATAATATATCTTATCGGAGCGTCCATTTTATACCCCGATTGTGATACTTTTGAAGTAGTAATATACCAGCCATACGCTAAACGCCCTAGTGGACCAATAGGGAGATGGGCTGTATGCAAAGACGATCTTTTACTCTATAGGGAAAGATTAAGGATGGCAATTAAAGAATGTGAAAGTGATGACGCTAAATTTGTAACAGGCCCGTGGTGTAAATGGTGCCCAGGGGCTACAGAACAAGTATGTACTGCACTAGCGGATGATATATACAAGACCGTTATCGACGATTTTAGTAATGCTCCAGCTGTACTGACAGCTGCTAACCCTGCTAAAATTGTTAGTGCTTTGGAAAAAGTACCAATGATTATGCAGTGGTGTACCGCCGTTAAAGAATATGCCAATAGGATAGCTGAGAATGGAGATCTCCCTGGATATAAGATGGTAGAGAAATATGGTAATAGAAAATGGAAAAACGAAGACGCTGCTCTTGATGCATTGTCACAAATGTATGGAGCGGACGCGTATAATAAGAAGTTAAAATCTCCAGCTCAAGCAGAGAAATTGTTTGGGAAAGGGAAAAAAGGAAAGTATGAGTTTAATTTAGAGATGGGGTCATATGTCGAAATACCAATGACAGGAAAAACACTTGTTAAGTGTGACGATATCAGACTCGCTGTAAAAGATAGTGTTAAAGAAGACTTTAAAGCTATACCAAAGTTAGTAAAAGAATTGGACATATAACAATAAAAAAAGGAAAAAAGAAAAATGTCAAAACAAAAAGAAGAAAAAATCACAGTACCGAAGTTCAGAGTGTCATTTCCTCAAGTATTCGAGGCAAAAGTAGGACCAACTGGAGGCAAACCAAAGTACTCTATCACCATGTTATGGCTGAAAGGGACAGACCTAACACAGTTAAAAAGGATTATCCAAGAAGCGATAACAGCTAAATTTGGTGCAAAAGTACCGTCAGATCTATACGTTCCTTTATCTGATGGGGATAAAAAATATAATGATAATCCTGAACTGTACTCATCATATAAAGGATGTGTAGTAGCTACTGCTAAGAGTATTGGAAAGCCAGGGGTAATATACCCAGATATGTCTAAAATAATTGACCCAAATGAATTGTATGCCGGATGTTATGCCCATGCTACAGTAACAGCTTATGGCTGGGGGCCCATTGTAGGTAAATGTGGAGTATCACTAGGACTTCAGAATATCCAAAAATTGAATGATGGTGAGAGAATATCTGGAAAGTCTGACGCTGAAGATGATTTTGAACCTATCTCAGCACCTAATAACCAAACATGTCTGGATACCCCTGAATTTTCAGGTGTACAATTGGACTTCTAATGAAAATACATATCGATTTTGAAACTAAATCAGAATTGAATATTTGGGATGTAGGGGCATGGGCGTATTCCGCCCACCCCTCTACCGAAATACTCTGTATGGCATATGCTGTAGACGATGATGAAAATATCCAATTAGCTCGAAAATTTACAACTAATGATGCACAAAATCCGTATACTTTAGATGCACTATTACTGGCTTCCAGTAGGGGTGACCTCCTCGTAGCTCACAATGCTTTTTTTGAGCAGTGTATATGGAAAAATATTTTGGTGAAACGTTTCGGATGGCCTGAAGTACCAATTGAAAGATGGCGTTGCACTATGGCAAAAGCCAATGTAGTAGGGCTGCCGCGTTCATTAGAAAAAGCAGCAAAAGCCATAGGGTTACCAATTGAGAAGGATACCGAGGGTAGACGTATTATGCTTAAATTGTGTAAACCAAGAAATCCAACAAAAAGTAACCCAAAGAAATGGCATGACGACCCAGAAGATTTTGAGAAGTTGTATAAGTATTGTATGATGGATGTAGCAGTAGAAAGAGCTATAGACAAAGCCCTACCTGAACTCAATCCCGTAGAACAGAAAGTGTGGTTTTTAGATCAGAAAATTAATATGAGAGGCGTAAAGATAGACAAAGACTTTATCGAAGCGGCTATCCAATTATCGGAGGAGAATAGAAATGAGCTTATTGAGCGAACAATTAGAATCTCTAAAGGATATCTTGATGGAGTTTCAAAACGGGCCAGAGTGCTCCGGTGGTGTGCCGACCAAGGGGTTATACTTCCAGATTATACAAAAGCAACTGTGTATGATTATGCGAACAGAAGCGACACTCCAACGCAAGTTAGAGAGGTGCTCAATATCAGATTGCAATTGGGCAAAACAAGTATTAAGAAGTACAATGCCATGCAGGCATCAATTGGATCAGGATCCAGACTCCGAGATACACTCATGTACCATGCAGCAATCACAGGCAGATGGGGAGGAAAGTTAGTTCAACTACAGAATTTACCTAGAGGTAACGTAAAAGATACAGACGAAGCATGTGGTTTAGTTAAGCTACGAGATCTCGACCTTTTACGTATGTTATATGATGATGTATCGTCATTAATGAGTTCTTGTATTAGAGGAGCTATAATTGCTAAGCCTGAGCATACACTTTTTGTAGCAGATTACAGCTCTATTGAGGTGAGAGTGTTACTATGGCTAGCTGGAGATGAAGCAGGACTTAAGAAATATAGAGATGGCGAAGACTTGTATGTCGATATGGCTAAAAGTATATATCTCAAAAACGATATAAGTAAGGAGGAAAGAGCATTAGGGAAGCGAACCATCGTAGGATGTGGATATGGTATGGGAGTAGACAGATTTTGGGAAACATGTAAAATTACGGGGCTCAACATTGGACGTCATTTAGCAGAAGTAGCAGTATATGCTTACCATAAACAGTATCAGTTAGTGCTTAAGTTCTGGCGAGAAATGGGAGCTATTATTAGATCAGTTATCTTATCTAAAAAGACAGCCTATCACAGTAAATTCCAATTCAGTATAGTTAAGAATTTTCTCATAATAACACTACCATCTGGGCGAAACCTATTTTACCATAAACCTAAAATAACAGAACAGGGCATATCCTATATGTCTGTACACTCTCAGACAAAACAATATGAAGAGACGCGCAGTTGGGGTAGTAAGTTTGTAGAGAATGTAACACAGGCAGTAGCTCGCGATATAATGGCTTGGGCTATGCTAAGACTAGAGAAATCTGGAGCTAGTGTAATATTGACTGTACACGACGAGATTATAGTCGAGGCGTACACACGTAATGACAACGAGTACAGTACAGAGCTAATGGCATTAATGTTAACCACAATAACCGCTCTTCCTGAATGGGCAAAAGGATGCCCCATTGGAGCGGAAGGCTGGTTTGGAAGGAGGTACAAAAAAGGATGAATAAGATAGTCGTAGATAGATTTAATGATAGAAAAGAATGTCCAAAATGCGGGGAAGCACCTCGAACCGATAGCGAATCTGGAATACACAACTGGGATAGAGACTATTTTGTAATAGGCAGTTCCACTGAGCTATTAATAGTGCGGTGTACTAAATGTGGATACGCATGGTATGAGCACACAAAAGATCATAAGGGGGATACAGAAAATGAGTAAAATACTTATACCTGGACAGATATGTAGCTGTCCACTATGTGATAGAAGATTTGATACACATAAGAAAAAAGATGACAAAGGGGTAGTCCACTCATACTATGTATGCCCTTTATGTCGTATTGCCATTAACATCAACGATAAAATGATAGGTAGATGGTCAGATAGCTCTTTTGTACCACAGCATGGAGAGCGTACAGACTGCGACCACTGTGGTACGGAGATGAGATTCTTTTGTCGAAGTGATGGATATGTAAAAACTCAATGCCCAAAATGTTTCTTTGCATTAGAAACAGGAGAGGAACCAGCATTATGAGATACATAATGGGGATAGACCCAGGGAGTAGGTCGGGAGGCATAGCCTTTATCACTACTGGAGGCTCACATCATGTGGCATTCAGTATGAAAAAAATGACAGAAAAGGATATATCAGAACTCATCGTTAACTGGAGTAGTCAAGTGATGGTGTGCTATATAGAAAAAGTTGGAGTTATGCCTAAGCAAAGTGTAATTGCTGCTAGAACATTCATGATACATTATGGATTTTTAAGAGGATGCGTGTCCACTGCTGGTATTAAGTGGAACACTGTTATTCCTTACAAATGGCAAAAGAACCTAAGCTGCTTAACTAAAGGTGATAAAAATGTAAGTAAAGCCAAAGCTCAACAGCTATTTCCAAAAATAGAGATAACACATGATATAGCTGACGCCTTACTAATAGCAGAATACGGGCGTAGGCAAGAGGCAGCAAATAGTTTTTACTTAGATATTTAAAATGCACCTTCCCAAATTATTTCAAATAAGTTAGGGTCAAAAAAATCAGCAGGCAGTACATTTTCTATAGGCTTATTGAGGGGCTTCCAAAAATCTGGGAGCTCTTCGGAAATAGCCTTAGCTTCTTTAAGACTGCAATAGTTTCCAAAAAAAGGAATATTTTTGACACTCGCTAACCAATTCTTTGTACTAATAAAGTGAAGAGGCCACCACAAAAGAGACATAAATCCATATGATATATTTAATTTGCTATTACTAGCTAAAGCTATATGGTATCTACCCTTTTGCATATATAAATCTAGTTCTTTTCTAGTGGCAAATTTCGGCCGAACCACCACTATATCCCTACCCTTATACTTCTTAGCTAAGTAAGATTCTTTTGAACTAGGCAATATTGCTTCAGATACCTGGCCTTTACCTATATAAGTAGCTACATGTGTACAACTAGCCGCTTTATTTGAGTAGCCCAATGCAAGCTGTGTCTCATATATTTTAGTCGGTAACCATTTGTCCGTCGGTAGAAATAGAACTTGATACCCTATCTTCAACATGTTCATCTTCGTTTTCATGTGCATCTAACACCCCCCATAATGTTATGATTAAACCAGCTCCCACCATTACAACACCTGCTATGGCCATGGCTCTTGCTAATTTTTTTTCAGGTTGAGCTTTTATCGCTATGATATCTTTTGTATTCCACTCCACCTGCTGGGCAGTAGCAGTGAAGTCATTTACTTTATGGAAAATACTATCTATATTCCCATCTATTCTCTCTATACTTTTACCTTGCATCTGTATCATTTTTACTATTAGTTCTGTTTTGTCAACCACCTAACACCTTCCCTTTCACGGTTTTTCGTTCTTTATTTTTCTCAATTTGTTTTAACTCAGCTTGTATTTTTGGATTTAATTTAAGTTTATTTTGAATTTTATTATGTTTAACTATTCCTATCTTTTTTATGACAAGAGGAATAACCTGTTTAGCTAAGTTGGTGTCATCATATAACGCGTCAACCAATTCTACTGAATTGTTGGTAGGAATGTGTATAGATGTTTTTGCGTCTAGCTTAAGATGTAATGTTTTTTCATCATTCGATAATTCTATATCAGATACCGTCTTAGACACTTCTTCTTGAGAGTATTCTCCAGTGTGGTCACCATCTAAATCAATAATAGGTGTACCAAGCATTACTGAAAAAGCTCCAGTTTGTTCATTAAAATCTTTTATTTTAGTAAGAGATGCACATTGTGCCTGCCACATGAAACCTGCTTGCACATGCCCAGCTACAGTTGCGAATGGGTATATACAGAATCCGTCAACACTAATACTTAGTAGGTACAGTGTGTCTAAGTTATCCTCTATGGTAACAGTTGACAATATAGTAGGGATAACCCTCTTCTTTGTGGAAAACTGAAGCATTTGTTGTATAAATTTATCTGTGTCGGTATGTCCTGCCGAAAAGTTATCTAAGTTTTCCTCGTAGTCCCTCTGGTCGATTAGATCAGCAATTGCTGCATGTATTCTTTCTGGATTCACAATAGATGAGCCATCTACTAATTGATTCATATTTTGTACAGAAGCAGATTGAAGAGCTGTTATATCTGCAGATGAAATTATAGTATTAAAAACTCCTAGATCTGAAAGTAATGCATCACATTCTAAATCGAAAACTCCTGTTTCTTCAGATGCAGTTTGGTAAAAATGCACATAGTCTATATCCGCTGTTATGTTGTAGGTGCTCGCTGTCTCATCGCCGAAATGTATTGAGTCAGCAGAACTAGCAGCAGATACCCCTACTAATGATTCCACTCCATCAATAAACAATGTCGATACTGTTGTTTTTACTGCTAATCTGTAAGTGTGATATACAGACGCATCTAAAAAATAAGTTAATGTTGTCCCATTATTTGCAATAGTCACTTTATCACTGTATATTAAGACTGTTTCTTTTTTTGTACCATCATCTGCAACTAAAGTCAAAGCCCCTGTTCCTGCTGTAACACGACATTTCATGTCAACCCAATACCCATCGGCATTAGAAACCGTCCAATTTGCACCCCCTGCAATTGTGTACACAGCTGTTGCAGTTCCACCAGAACCACCTACCGTGTCTATAGTTAGTACTCCCCCTGATACTGCACAGTCAGTACCTTCATCTGTACCAGTAAATGCCCATGCTGGAGTGTCGGCAGATGGTAACACATCCATATCCAATATAGTGTCTCCAGCTCTTGCATAACCTGAACCAAGAATTAAGTTACACGAATCAGCCCCCACTGTAGCGAGAGTTCCAGAAGCAACCGGAGTTCCTTCAGAACTACCATCGACATAAACATTTAGTTGGTCACTACCAGCGTTATTTACTTCACCAGTTATAATTATATTATGCCAAGATGTACCTGTTCTTAAATCAGTAGTACCAGTGGTTGTACTAGAAGTCCCATCAGACTCCAGTATTGTTGCAATTAACAAACCACTTGAGTTTATGGTTATCTTAAAACTTTTATCTGTTGTCTCCATAATGGTAGTAGACGCCACTGCTGGAGATTTAATCCAGAATGTTATACTAAACGCTCCAGATAGATCTAAATCAGATGTGACTTGAGATGACCCAAAACTGGATTTACCACTTGGTATTACTAATGAAAAAGCTGTATTAGAAAAATCGTATGAACCTAATCCAGTAAATGGTCCGCCAGATGTTGAGATATTAGCCTGCGGAAACTCATATGCATTAGATGAAGTTGCAGGAAAATTAAGAGGATCATCGTTTTGGGTATAATTAGTCACAAGTCCCTTTCGTAATACTTCTTCTATTGAACTCATTAGTAAAGTAATAGTGAGATCTGACCTTAAACTGACGTCTGAGTCACCATCTTGTGCCAATCTAGCCCAGTATGCTGTTTCTGTTTCAGGGTTTTGGTTTGTGTTAGAACTTTGTAAAGACTGGAAGCTCCCCACCAAACTAGTTGTTTGGGTAAAAGTAACTATATTTCCTTCAGCATAGGTAGTCCCTGAACTCCACAGTCCCTCGTTGGTGAAATCTGCTACAGAAGCAGCAGAAGCAGCTGCATTTGTCTCAGCAGTTTCAGCATTTGTCTCAGCAGTTTCAGCATTTGTCTCAGCAAGTTCAGCGGCAGTCTGAGCTGTTTCTGCATCAGTGGCAGAAGAAGCAGCAGCAGCAGCAGAAGCAGCGGCAGAATCCACTACAGCATCGATAGCAGTAGTAGAGTTTTCTAAGTCAGTTCCGCCAGAGTTCCATTGAAGAGCTTTACCTGCTTCTGGTTCCGGCATAGTGATATCACTCGTCTCACTTGTAGTACCAAATTTAGGGATACGCGAAAGCTCTTCGTCAAACTGCTGAAGAATCATTGTATTTTTATCAAGTCCGTTCTCAAAAGCAGTTTCAGGTAAATTCCCTTCAGTTGGGAACTCTTCTTCCTGAGTCAAAGCCATTACTCGTTTTATAAAAGAGTCCTCACTGGAAGTAGGTGCTACTACATACGTCACAGTACCCCCTTCAGTTACTGCGTTTATTGCTACTGTATAGTCAGTAGTAATAGTTTGAAGAGTAGCCACATCTGTCGATGTGTTAATTTTATATACTTCAAGATTGGAACTTGCAAAAATTTTGAAATCAAAATCAAAATCAACTTCAGCTCCATCGCCTGATTCTTGTACCTTATTGGTTGTCTCTGTGATAGCCATTTTAATATGCCCCCTTTTTAAGTGATTTTGTTTTCTTTTCACCTTTTAAAATTTGAGTAACTAATGGAGTTCCAGTTACTTTAGCTGTAATTTTCACCGCATTTTTTATTGCAGTTTCAGTGGTTCTTGATTTTTTTGCTCGAATAACATCTTGTACCAAACTATCTAATGGTGTGGTTGATCCAAAATCTTGGAATAAGTGCCCAATAAAAGGAACCCCACCAAATGTAGAATTTAATACACTTTGTATCATCTCTATTGGGTCTACGTCTAGGCTTCTTTTTTTAATCACTGCCATTAAATATGCTGGTATCAGTATAGTCATTACTCCGCCTTTCATGAATTTAGCAAAAGAACCGAAAGTTTTATCCCCTCCAAATTTTTGATACTCTTCAAACATTACATTAGGGTTTTGGTTTAACTGGTTTTTAAAAGTTGTATATAGTTTTTGCAGCTCACTTCCTCTGAAAACCCCTGGTAAGTGCAAAGTGCCTCCCATTGGTTGAGTGTTTCTTATAAGTTCATCAGCTAAGTCTATCGCTACTTCTTCCGATAACCCACTCATCCAAGCATCTTTATACACGGCTATCCATAATATCGTAGTAGTAACCTGATCTGCTTTTTGAATAGGGATCATCCCCCCTTCTTTAAATTTCTGAAACCAAGTTGATACGTCTCCTATAATTCCAGCGGCTTTCTTTTGAGATAATATCTCTATCATTTCTCTTTCAAAAGAAGAAGGTCTATTAGCCATAAGTACAGACTTACCTGCCGCAAACCTGATAGCTGCTCTTGGATTTGTGAGAAATATAGCAGTTTCTCTAGCCACACTAGTCATTCCTGCCTGATTCATCCCAGTGAAAATAGATACAGGTTGCCTAGCCATCGATGTTAAGTTATACCCTAAAACAGCTGTCACATAGTTTGTTCTTAAGAATCTAGCCACCTTATCGAAAGCTGTTATCGCCGCTCTGTTCCCACCATATGCAACATCTTTTGTCCATATGTCTAATTGGTTCCAGTACTCCTGTCCATGAGTGTCGACTATAGCTTTTTTCACACTGACATCATTTAAGTATTTAACTACATCTCTGATAGCTGGTGTAAACGCCTTGTGGTGCTCTACCCTTTTCCAATTCTGTAATATATTTTCTAAGTATGAGAACTTCTTAAATGCTAACTCAGACCCACCTCTTGTCTTAATAAACCCTTTCGCTGTCCCTGCCTTTCTTACTTTACTTCTTGCTATAGCTTCTGCAGTTATTGCTTCTCTTGGTGTAAATCCTTCAGTTAGCCCAAGTATAGAAAAGTAGTTAGATGTTTTTTCCAACCTGGTCCCTGCCATTGCCATATGTACTTCATTAAGTTTTACCCATTGGTCGTTCTCGTAAAAATCAAACATGTCATGGACTGCCTGTTTTTCAGCAGGTGATAATGCATCTGACAGTAATTTAATGTCAGTAGACGTCAGCCCAGACCCTTTTAAATGTGCTAAACTTTCTGGGTTAAAACTATGAGCATACACAAACATCATTGTATCTTTAGTCACACTTTTGAATCTACCAACTTTATGTTTTTTACTTACCATTTCAGTTATATCTAACTCTTTATGGATATCTTTTACCTTGTCTAAAGTTCTTCTCCCTTCCTTCATCTCACTTTTTGCTGCGTCCCACATACGTTTCCAAAGTACTTTTGTATTAATACCACCTTTCTTAAAAGAATCTAAGTTTTTTATGAGCCTTTCTGGGCGAATATTTGCGAGTACAAATCCTTTCGCCTTTGTAATTGCTGTGGCTATCTTTCCTTTTTCTACTAAAGAAGCCTCAAAAGCAGTATCTGTACTTAACATCTCCCCTTTAGTGATATTGGATATCCCTTCTTTTGCGATCTCACCAAAAGATCTCTGCTCTGCTTTAGCTAATAGTTTACCTTTTATAGAACCTAAATGCCGTAAATGTTCTATAGCTTTATCAATCTCCATCAACTCAGTGAATAGTAAATTCTCAATTGGTACCTTACCGAGATCATCTATTAGCTCTTGAGGGATATTGATCATCTCTCCGGTGGCTTTGGCTTGTTCCATAAACGATCTTAATCTTTCTCTTTTTGCTAACGTTTTAGTCGTTCGTTTTTTTAAGTTGTACAGTTCTTGTATCTGCTCTATTTGGTCTTTATATCCTATTGGCGTACCCTTAGAAGGTGGTTTGCTAATTCTGGCGACTATCCTTTTAGTTTCTTTTTTAATGAATGCCTTAATACGTTTACCTTCTGTTTGCATATAATTCTTCAACTTGTCTTTCTGTTGCTGTACAGCTTTACCTTTCTTAAACCATTCTTTGGTCTTACCTTCTTGAGCTTTGTTTATTATATCAAGCAGTTGATTCTCGTTAAGTGTTTCAATATTTTTAGTGCTTTTAATATTCAACATATCATACATCTTTGTCCTAAAATCTTCTATCATTGTGACCATTTCTTGTTTAGCTTCTGGTGTTTTAGCTTCTTTAATAAGCTCTTTCTTAACCTCTGGTGTAAATTCTGGTTTAGTAACTTCATCGATAGTTACTTGCTCTATTCTTTCTGCAGTTTCAACTTCATTGATAGCTGCTTCTTTTGCCATATACGCTGAGTCGTCTTTAAAGTGTTCCACTAAATCAGGATTACTTCGTATAACTTTATGACTAACTTTACGTCCCTCATCAATAGCCTTTATGACTGCGTCTGTGTGGTCATTCATTATGTCCTGTACATTTGTCTTAGTCGCTGTACCTTTTTGTTGTGCACGCACCGCATCTGTGTATTCATTAAGAGGTAGTGCAGCAGGTTTCTCAACCATTGCTTCTATCTCCTGTTTACTTTTATCAGCAAGAAGACTCTTCTCTTTAACTTCAGGTTTTGGCTTAGGTTTAGGTGTGACTTTAGGTTTAGGTTTAGGCTCAAAAACGACATTAGATACAGTCTTAGCTCCTCCCCCAAGAACACCACCAAAGGCAGCTTCTTTAAAAGCTTCTCCTTTGTCTACTTCCCCCTTAACTATAAGCTGACTCCCTACAGATTGAAGACCTTCTTGCCCCATCTCTCCAAGTGCAGCTTTGAGCACATTTCTACTTTCAGGAAAAAACATACCTCCAATAATATCGGTAGCTATATTTAATGGGACATTATATGTAAATACTTTAAGAGCATTTATATCTGCTAACTCTGGTTCACCTCTTTGTATAGTCTCTTCTCTAGCTGCTCCAGCTTCCAAGGCTGAGTCTATGAGCACATTCACCCCGACACCTAATGATGCCGCTATCTTAGGTGCCATTGAGAGCATTTGACCAAGTTTAACTGTACCAAAAGCTGGTATAAAAGTTAGAGCTGATAGACCAGCTGAATGAGCAAACTCCTCAAAAATATTAGGATTCTTAACCATTAACTTATCTGCCTGCTTACCAGTGAAATCCCCTAGTACTTCTCCTAAATCGGTTACAGAAGATGTCTCTAATAATGTGTCAATAGTAGGAGTTCTTGGAAAACCAGCTGCATCAAAACCCTTTTTAATTAAATCAGTTTGAATATTAGAAGCTCCTCTAAATGCAGAAGCTAATAGTCTTGGAGATGATAACGCTCCTGATACCACCATTTTACTTGCTCTTTTTATCTTACCCCCTACCTCATCAACAATACTCATTCTAGTTTTATCTATATCTAGTATTGCAGAAAAGAAAGAATCTGATGCACCACTCTCCCCTCCTTCGGTCTCAAGTGGTGGATTAGCTTCTTCCTCAGATATTTCTACTAAGGACGTGATGTCTATATCAGAAGGTGCTTCTACAAAATTACCATTCGTGTCTTCAACAACCTCTACTAAATTTGCTACATCAATTGGTTGTTCGTTTATAAATTCTTCACCCACGCTTTATTCCTCCGACCCTATGCGGTGTTCGAACTGTCTCCCCTTTTTTATTAATAGTCACATAAAACATGTCTCCAGTTTTAGGATCCTTCATGTACTTACCTTTGTCCCCCATTGGTTTCTTATCCGCTGGATTCAATCGATCTTCTTCCTCTTGTGCAATACTTCGAACGATGTTGTCAATTTGGTCGTTAGTCATAGTCCCATTAAACGCTTGATCCGTAAAACCAGTGGTTATTAGGTTGTCATGAGACTCTACAAATTTAGTATATGCCCTAATTAACGCATCATCTTTCTGTTTGTCACTGCCCCACTTGACCCCGTTAGCCCAAGCGTGTATATTGTCATACCCTCGTTCTAGTTTGCTTTCAAACCAATGATTTTTCCCTTCCTCTTTTTTAATAGTGTTCCGTATTGACGGAGTTAATTTAGTTAAGAATCTGACAAAAGTTTTATTAGATAGCTTACCAGCGTCTCTTGCTATAATTATATCTCTATTTAATTTTATAAGAGATTCTAAGTTGTCTAGATCTGGACCCTCTTTTAAGCCAGCTCCTAAAGAAAAAAGCTTTCTCTCAAGATCGATTCGTGTCGTTCTATCATCTGGTACATCCCCCTTTGATGTCTTTAGCACAATGCTTCTCATAGATTCTAATGCTTGAATATCTTCAGGGCTATCACCTCTTTCTATTGCTGTCTTAACATCTGTAGTAATCATATTTGGGGTCAGTGTTCCTTCGTTTATAGCATTTGCATATTTCTGATATTTCTGAGAAGTATTTATTGCTGTATTAAATTCTACATTGTCTGCTCTAGTTTTAATAGCAGTGTTCGCATCTTTCTGTAATTTTCGTACATCCTTACTATCCATCAACTTATTTGCTAAGCCATCATCCAGCCACATCTTCACCCTTACTGGGTCTTCAGTTAACTGGCCATTGATAAAAGCTTCCGTTAAAGCTGCTTTCCCCTCTTTTAAATACTCTGGATTTTTTGTCTTGTGCAATACCAATGGTGTTATGGTTGCAGCATACTGCTCGAATGCGACTAATTCTTTTGAAAAGTCCAAAAGTGCGTTTTGCCCGCTAATATTAGCCACAACATCTGTTGCTTTACTTACCCTATCCCCTAAAGCTATACCTGCTTTAGTTATCTTCATTCGACTTGCGTCACCATTTGCTTTAAGTGACTCAGTATTGATATTACTTCTTGTGTTCTTGTTAACTATCTGTTTGACTCTTTCAGATTTTATATCCTTTAACATATTTGTGGCTATGTCAGTCCCCATCTTTCTAACAGATTCAGTATACCCATCGGGATCATTATAGAGAGCTTTTTGGTTGTCTTCACCATTTATGCTCTGTTGATACTTTGTTTTAAAATTATATACATGGTCAGCTGCTTCAATCACATCATATGATTTCTGCTGAACATCCAGGATAGCAGATACCTTTTCAATCTGAGAACTAACAGCATTGACAGCTTGTCTTTTCGAGTTAGCCATAGATACCCCTGTTGCAAATTTCGTTTGACCTAATCGACTAACTGCTCCACTACGTATTCTCGCTGCCTCAGAACTTCCAGCAGCAGCTATCTCTCCTGATCGTCCAAGATTCGGTACGCCTACCGCCGATGACGCCAGTTGTCTTCTTCTAAATTCCGGTATTACAGCCATAGGTGTTAATCTCCTTTACTTTTTATACTAAGCGAAAAGTCCAGATATGTTAGTGTTAAACATTTGTGTTCGTGCTTGGCTTTTAGCCGCACGTCCTTGATACCTTACTCTTTTACGCTCTGTGTCCGCTTCAAATATTCTTGCACCAGCGATCTGCTCTGCTTGAAATAGTCTGGCTCTGCCTTCTGATCTAATAGCACCAGCTTGTGCTATCCCTAATCTTTTTATATTCTTAGCTCTTTGCTCAAGAGCTTCAACTTGTTTTTGTGTCTCAACTCTAGTCTCTTCTAATACTAGGAGAGGTGATCCAGTTAGGTCAACTCCATTTTTAAGAAAAAGAAGTTTTTGCTTTTTCCTAAAACGCTCCCCTTCTTTAAGTACCTGACCCGATTCAATCATAGCCTCCATAGCTTGTATCTCTGAGTTTATAGTATGGAAAGTGGCGTCAGTTTGAGCACTCTGCATGGCCATTTGGCCTCCGAGTATATCCATCTCAGCAGATTCTCTTGCGTACTCTCCTGACATTTCTGCGAAGTCATTAGCCTCGTCAGCATATCGGTCAACACTTTTTTTATTTTCATAGTTAGCCCATAATGATAGGCCTGTAGTAATAGCAGCAACAGCAGTCATATTAATATACTCCAAACGTCATAGTCTTTTTTATCAATTGAATACTTCACAAGAGTGCTTTCCAAGCTGAATCCAAGCCAAGAAAAAAATCTTCTATTTCTTTTATTCTTTACTGACTTAGCTTGTACTCTATGGAAGTCACCTTTTTTAATTAACTTATATAATAAAATAGTTATAGTGTTCATGTATAACTTAGTGTATTTACTAATATGCTTAGATGGGATTGACCATATCTCACATACACCTTTCCAAAAAGAAGTATACCCTAATGCTGTTATAAAAACACCGTCTTTCATTAGCGTAAATCCTGTATGGCTTTCTTCAAATTCAAATAAAGCGTCCTTCATATTCCCTACTTTACCGAATAGCTCTCGGTCTTCATCCCTCATATCTTCTGCTTTTATATGTTTAGCTCTAAAAGGTATAAGTTTAATTTTACTCATTAGTTGTCTCCATAAATATATCTACTAATTGGACAACACAGGGAAGTGGTACTACTTGCTCTATGTATATGTGTTTATCTTTACTCCATTTATCCTGAAAGGTTACCCTCTTAACTCCTGAAAATAAAATAGGAGGTCTATTCATATAGTCTACAGTACTTCTAAAAAATATCTGTTCCATATTGTACAAACTCGTACCGAATCTAGCACCTACAGTATTTAAAAATCGTATTCTCCCTTCACTAACATTTCGTTTCTTAGTTTGAGAAGCCCCCATATCCCCACCAGCTTCTATCCCCATTGTCTTAATGTACCCAGTATACCCTAATCCAATATGAACTATACTCGCTTCATAGTCTAAACTTACTGCTCCACTCGATACTGTTTCGTTAGGGTGCACAGCCCCGTCAGTAACTACGTATACTGTTTCACCTTCTAGGTGTTCTAGCCCAGATATGGTACTAACTGTTAAAAACCAATTTCCAGAACTGACTGCATCTGTGGTATCAAATGCTTTCTTTACACGGCAAGTTACTTCTGTCCCACTAGTATACGCGGTTATTACAGCTCTGCCTCCTCCTACACCATCTACATACTTTTTCCAAATTTCATTTCCTACATCATCAGCTGTAAAAACAGAAGCACTCGCAGTGAATGTAACTGAATCCCCGGTAACAGCAGCAGGAGTTACATTTGCCCCAGCAGCAGTCCCACGAGCACTTCCGTCGAATGTTAAAGAGCTATCAACATGCTTGTATTCTTTCTGTTTTTCATACACTGCATTTTGAAATGTTGTTATATCAGAAGACTCATTTGCCGCTGAAGTAAAATAATCTAATTGTTCAGGATAGGTGGGTGTGTCTGCAAAATATTCGACATACCTTTTAGTTGCCCCGTTTATCGTTCGCTCTACTACAACCCAAACTTGGTCAAAAGCATCATCTTGTGGGAGTACCCCTACACTTAATACTTTCATGTCGGTACCACCTAGTATGTGTCTATGCCATCCAGATACGTCTTCTCTCGATTTAAAAGTAAGTCCAATTAATACTCCATCATTTCTGACTGCCCAAAGAATATCAGGTCTGCCAGTTTGAAATGCAATTTGAGTGATACCACTTTCAGTTATATGGTCCGCAACTAAGTTTCTGTCAATAGAAAGATAACTATCTATAACCACATCATACTCTAAACTTCTTATTATAAGTCCTCCTCGCTGAACATATATGGTAGTATTCCCAGAAGGTATTGGCATAACATTTTTATTACCAAGTGCGTCAATGGATTTATTTTGAATACTATCTGGTGCGATAGGAAGGTCATCTCTGCTTCCCGTTATTTTTCGTATACCGCCAAACGTCCCAACAGCTAAAAATCTATTCGTTCCTGACATCCAATGTATCGTATCAACTTTACCTGATTCAGGGGCTAGTGTGAAAATAACAGCATGGTCAGCATCGGCTCCAGTAGTAAAATCGTCATACCTAGGTGTCCCCGTTGAATCAGGAGCTCTACTCATATACATTGTTTCCGGATTATCATTAGTCCCACCGTATGCAAGTCTAGCTTCATAGAATGCTACTGCTCCTGGATATTTATCTGCTCCAGTAAATGGGTCTGTGGTACGAGAAAATGTTGCGATAGTAAATGCAGTCGCCCCTGTTCGTGTAATTTTTATAGGTGCATAGCTTCGATGAACAGAATACATAACATCTGCATTTTGAGCCACTTTAAAAGTAAAAAGGTCAGCTTCTGCGTATGGGGACGCTACTTCAACAACTACGTTAGCAACGCCCCCAGACGAATAAGCTGTAAACCCAGAAGTGTCTACATCGTTACCATCTATATCAGTTAATTCAAATGTATTGGCGTCACTGTTAGCTACAAGGTACGAACTACCATTTACTTCAGTCATACCAACTACATCATATAAATACACCTCATCCCCGTCAGAATAACCATGAGCTGTCGCTGTAACTACTCCAGGGTCTGCTTGTGTGATATCGGTAATAGTTTTGTCCCCCTCAACGAGTGGGCCCCCATTTACAAAAACCCGCATGAAAAGATCAGTAAATTCTAGTATGTACGCCTGGGCGTCACTGAATTGAAATTCAACTAGTCGGGCTATTTTATTCAGTCGCGTATGACTTGAATATACAGTGCCTGTTCTAAATCTAGCAGGTCCTTGAGTTTCAGGGATAAAATTCTCCATACGTTCCGCTCCGTTCTGAAATAACTTCAAATCGAATCGACCTCGTATTTTAGGTGATAATTCTCCTGATGCGAAATTAATTAGAGTAGTGTTTCCGAACGTCATACTGCCCCCTATCTATCAAAAGTTGTGTACGGTGACGCGACTCCTGCCTGCATATTTCTCCTAGAATTAGTAAAATTACTTCTTTGGATTCTTTTAGGTGGTCTCTCTTGACCATCAACTCCAGCAGCTACTTCTCGTGCTTTTTGCAAAAGCGTCTCAACTCGTTTTACAACAGTATTTTTTCCAGTTATTTGGTATGCTATGTTAGAGGCTAATTCTAAAGCCAATAGTTTTACAAAAAGAGAATCAAATTTATTAACCGACACTTGGTCAAATATGTATATAATCTTTAAAGTTGTCGCCCCATTATTGTCTAAGATGATCTGACCATTCTCAATTTCATATTCTTTTCTATAATCATATAGAGAGTCGTCCCCTATAGATAATAAACGGATAAAATTATTAGGAAGATTATATGCGTCCGCATATCCGAAAATTGGAGATGTAGCATTTAATGATAAATTTTTTCTAGTTTTAGCAAAGTTCCAAATATATTTTCGAAGAAGTTCCCGACGAGTATTATCATACCATCTGGCACAAAGAGTTTCAGTATCAGTTACAGGTGCCTCGATACTAGATATGGGAGCTGCCTCCACATAATCAAGAGCCAAGTTACAAATGTTAACAGCATTAGTGGCGGCGGACATACGCGTACTCCTATATGTTAAAAAAGTGGCGGAGTCGTTACCTCCGCCAAACCAACGTGTTACGTCAGAGGGTAGTTATAATTAACCTTGTATGAATTCTAGCATTACCACAACCGTAGCTGCAGTTGTGCCGATAGTTGGGCACGTAAACGCTATATCATATCTTGGTTTCTTAGTTGCGTTAGTTGCTCCAGCATGCTCATACAGTGTGTACCCAGAATTCTCAATAGCCATATTAGACAACCCATCTACAGGAGACGATCTAGCATTACCTGCACTGATGTCTTCAGCATCTAAGAAAACATTGTCATCTACCACAGCACCTGACTCTGTGTCGTACAGTCCCATGTTCCAATCTGTAGCATTTGTAAGAGCATCATTATATATCTTTGCATCAGTTATAATTAACGAACTATCAAGTCCTTTTGCTATACGAAGTACTGATGTGTCAGAATCCGCAGCAACAGTTTCAAAAACCACCATCATCTTAAGTGTTTTTGCACCACTGATAAAAGCGGAATTAGCTAACTTACCAGCTTCGGCATTTGCATTTACATATTTATCTACAACAGCCATGAAATCCTCCTTTGTTATTCAGTGAATGTAACTTTTTGTACTAAAACGCCTTCTGTACGTACCGCACCCCAAATTCCTGTAATCTGAACTTGTTTGGTGTTTACATAATCAGGACGTTTATCAATTTCTATAGTCATGTCTTTTGCCATACCTACCACAATACCTCTGGTACTCATAGCAAAACTAGTTCTAACTGCACTAGCAATTGGGAGAACAGGGATATTAGCACCTGCCGCAAATTTGACAATGTTCATACCTACTGCATAAACCATTTGTCCTTTGTCTACAACAAACTGTCTTGAGAAGTCACCTGATGTTAATTCAGTTTCTTTCATTAACGCAGTATGCTCGTCTCCAGATATACCCATAACAATAGTTTCAGGGATATCATTTCCTACATCTGCATCGATAAAGTTTTGTTGTATTTCTAACAATTTTTCATAAGTTAGTCCTGTTGTAGCGTCTACTGTCGCTCCACCATCTGAAGCAAAAGTAACAGTAGTATCAAAATCTCTACCTGTTGCTACGCTTTCCACAGTTGCTTCTACTATAACTTTGTCGTACTTCCTCTCCATTGCTCGGATACAAGCTTGTGCGTATTCGCCTTCAGGATTAAAAAGAACAGCAGCTACATCCATGCCGTCTATAGGAAGAGTCACCACAAATCTTCGTCGTCTGATTTTTCGTCTATTGTGTTCAATGTCATTAAACACTGTTGCTTGTATGCGTCCACTAACCTCTTGTGCATCTACAATCCCTAAACCATCGTACGCGAATATATCTCCTGTCATTTGGATAATACGAGTGTACGGTCGTAATCTAGCACGGATTTGTTGAGCTTGGGCATGAAGCATATCAGCAAATTGGATAGGCATATTATTGTCTATTGAATTACCCATAGTAGTCTCCATTTTTTTTTAAGTTCAAAACCATTTTAATCAGTCTCGATACCCGTTTAAACGGACGCTACCTAGTCATGTCAGTGACATATCTGGATAGTTTAACTATCAACAAGCGGACGCTGTACCATGTACAGAGATACCCACTAAATACCCTTATATTAAACAAATTTTTTTTTAATTTGTCAAGGAAAAAAATGAACTTTATTTATTAATCTTTACTATAGTATCATTTATCTCGTTAAGACGTTGCATTATTCTCGGATGTTCTGCATGAAATTTATTTCTAAATCCTTCTGAGCCATATAGTTTCACCCGTTCTGCCCGAAGGGTATTTATATTTGCAACAGGAGCTGCAGGGCCGGTGCCTTTGCCACCAATTTTATCTTCACTGATATACTCTTTTGTAAATCCATCAATAGCTGCTGCAAAAGTCAGTAATACTTCATCAGATGCCTCTTCCATTTTAGCTTTAAAGGTTTCAGGTACATACTTACTAATAACTTCTTTTGCGTTATTTAAAATCTTATCCTTACTATCTCCAAAAAGCTCAGTAGCACTTTCTTCAAAAGCCTTAATGCTATCTGTTTTATCTTGATCTTGCTTTTCAGTCATACTCCGCACTAACTCATCAAATCCTTTTTGGATACCGACTCCCTGTTTTTTAGATAAGTTATGCTTAAAAAATAAATCTTTTACATTTTTAGCAAAATCTTCGTCAACTTCAGCTCCTTCAGCTATCTCAAATTGGTAACCTTCCGCATTGTCAGGTTTCCCAAATGCTTTATAGAAGCTAGCTGAATCCTCTGGGGACGTGCTATCATCAGGTATCCCTGCTGGTCTCTTTCCAATTAACGATTCAGCTCCATCTAATTTTTTGTAAAGAGATGGGAGATCGTTTATGTCTTGAAGGTACGGTTTATCTCTATACTCTTCAGGGATTGTGTCTTTAAAATTAGGAGTATTATCTCCTACAATTGGTTCTGTGTTTGCTGGTATTGTCGCTGGGTCACTCATACTTTTCTCCTTTTTTAGATTTCAATTTTAGATCTTATGTTTTTCGAAAGATACTTCCTTATGCTAATCCATATAGTACGACACCCTTCATTAAATATCATACTAGAGGCATCTAGCCCTCCTGTATGTGGGTTATGCATACAGTTACTTTGGTTGTATCCTGTACTAGTGAATATCCATTTCATGGCTCGGATACCACCCTCTGTAGTACAGATTTCTTGAAAATCTGCAATTCTTTGTTTTTTTAATATTTCTTCTTGTTCTTGCCGGTGACTCACTTGCTTTTGTGACTGTGCTATTTTATTCATATTCTCTCCTTACTTCGAATTTTGTCCTTGTATAGACGCCTGCCCCTGCCCGATGTTACGGACAATCTCAGATTGTTCTCTTGCATTATCTAACTGCTCTCGCTCTTCTGCAATTTGATTTCGTGAATCGCGTATAGCTTCTACTTGTTCTTTAATTTTTAAGAGTTTGGTAGGTGCCCCCACCAATTCAGCATACATTTTAATTGCCTCATCAGCATCTATATTATCAATCATGTCTGCTTTTATCGAAACATTCTGTAGTGCAAAATCAAAAGTGGAAAGTATACCTGTTACTTCTTCACTTTTTAATACTCTAGCCGCTGGAGATATATACTGAATTGTATACGCCTCTTTACCTTCTACCATTCTTTGAACTATGATATCAGGTATGTACATTGGCTCTATGCCTTGCTCCAATAATACTAACTCTTCTGGACTTCCTGCTACCACTCCCATTAATCCTTGTTTTAGCAGTATGTTAAAAGTTCTATTAATTAGTGGTGTGAATAATTCAGTAGTCTGTCTTGAGAAAATGGGTCCTAAAGAATCCCCTCTGATCTTATTTCGTATTTGTGCTTCTCCGAGAGTCATTCTCGTTTCATTATTGAGGTCTAAAAGCCTATCTAAAAAGAAAGCATTCATTATTGAATTCTGTATGTCTATGAGTAGTTGCTGTGCACTTTTGAGTTCTCCTACTGTGAATACCGGAAAGATCATTTTATCCGCTGAAGATATCCTTCCAGAGGGATTAAATACGTTAAGTGCTCCTGCTGATGTATCTATTACTCCTCCACCTAATCGCCCATCATCTAATACTGCCAATGGGGGATCCATTTGTTTCTCAATAGCGATAGTTATTGCTTCTTTAATAACATTAGCTTCAATGATATCTGGAAGAGCATTCATTGCAAAAGATCTACCATACACCTCTTTCATAGCTTTAAAAAATCTAGCAACCGCAACTGGCATTTCTTCAAAACCACTTTCCCTCAGTATCTTTTCGTCATTAAATTCTATATGAATAGATGCAATCGGCATAGCTTTATTGCCAAACTTAGTACGCTCTCTGTCAATTCTAGTTTCTATAGCATGTAGAACATCCACTTTCCTCTCTGCATCCCCTTTAGTAAATGCATCCCGTGACGTTGCACTTATGTTTTCAATCCCGTACTCTTTAACTAAAGAACGAATTGTCATAGATTTATAATTATATATTGTGTCTATTGATCCATCAGGGCCTTCATCGAGATACATAGTTTTTACATCCCATGCCTCGTACCTGATAGGAGGTTCACCCAATATATCTTGCTCAAAAATTGCTACCCCACTAGTTCCAAAACCTGTTTGATCAGGCATATACTCACCAAGGGCTACCCCTAGTCTGGCTTTTGGGTTATCCATAATATCTGTTTGCGTTTCAGTTATCTTTTCAAAATATTCTTTAACTTCCGCCAAAGTATTATCAACACCTTTAGGTGCTACAAATCTAAAAGACTCTGCCCCATTAGGCCATAGCATCCCCAGTAAAATAGACGATGACGACATGTTTGCACTTGGCCCAGTACTGTCAAATAACTCTCGATTTAAAAACTCTCCAGGAGTGATAGTAGTTGTGAATTGCTGTTTTCTTGTCATTACAAATTCACCAATTGTCTGGTAATGGTCATTCCAAACTGACTTATTACTCTGCATATCTTTAAATCTTAATTTTATTCTTTTTATTTTATCAGATGACATTATTCCTCCTTTCTCGATTTTATCTCGAGTCTTATCCTTGATAATACTTCTTGATTTTTTTGAAGTTTAATATTTAGTTTCTCTTGAAAAACTAAAATATTATATGCTATTACTTTTAACTCATCAGTGGTTTTCTCTTTAACGCTCAAGATCTGTCAACTCCTTTAAGTACCGCTGGTATCTTGCTAATTGGTTATACTTTGTGTATAACTCTTCTTCAAAATACTTAGTTTCTTTTTCAATTGTAGGGATTAACTTTTCAGCAAGACATCTTTTTAAAAATCTAGTTTTTGCTTTTGCATCTTTTGATATTACAATCTCTTGATTTTCTAAAAAAAAACTATAAGGAAGTACCTTAAGTAACTCATTAATTAATTTATCTAGCATATTCTCTCCTTTATGTTTTTAATGTTTGTCTGTGTGCTCGTACCAATCTAATTCCAATGACACCCAAGTATTAGCGTAAGTTGTTATAGACGCAACATATTTAGTATTTGGTTTTAGGATAAACTCATTAATTCCTCTCGCTCCACCACCAGTTAATGTTTTACCATTAACACCAGTTCCCCCCGTTCTTACTGTGTATAAAGTAGTAGCTCCATCCGTTGTCCCTCCTGTTGGGGTTCTTGTAATAATTGTACCAGCTGTCGTTGGTGTTCCGACTCTATTTCTATTCACTTCAGTTAAAGCAGTCCCATCCGTTCTGTCACTCCCCTCTGTAATAAGGACAAGTATCTCACCAGTTCCGTGAATATTAAAAAGCATATGTGAATATGTTGTAGTATCCGGTGTTGTAATCTGCCATTTCATCGTAGTAGTGTCTACATTTTGAACATCACAACAATTAAAACTACTACCAGAATGTATTTCATGATGTGCGTACTCTATTGTTTGCAAAGAATTAGTAGACGCATCAATTCTTATGTCGTCAGTTTCACCTGCACCGCTCCCCCATCTACCAACTATATTTTTCCATCTACCCATATTAGTACCAGCCCTCCGTTGTTTCGTATACTATAATAATAGACTCGCTATCATCTAGTGTTATGCTAGAGTTAACTCCTATCAAATTCTCTGACCCATCAGGAGATATTGTTAATTGATTCCCTGATGTTCCAGTATTTACAATTCTATACTCAGTCCCATTATTGCCTTCAGGAAGAGTGATTGTAAACGCTCCTCCGTCTGTATCGCAGAATACGTTATGATGCTCATCAGTTAAAGTCAGATTAGCTGTCGCCCTGATCGTATGAAAACGTACTCTCCCATTAACCATTAGGGTCCCAAACGTTGAACTGTCTGAGCTGTCTTCAACACTAAAATCTGCGTATATATTTACTGAAGCCATACGCTCCCCTTACGTTTGATTTATCTCAGCTATGTCAGCTTTTGCAACTGTATTTACTTTTGCCATATTTGCAGCAGCTACACTATTAATTTTATGAGTCCATCCGCCACCAGCGGAAACATACTCATCTGCCCCAATATCCCATGTTCCCGTTCTTGTATCTCCATCAATATCATCTGTATAAGAAATCCCGAAACCTGTCGTACTATTCCCACCATAGTCCAAAGCTCCTGTATCTGTTGACTCTAAATGATAATCATAGTTAGTGTCATCAACAAAAGAAAATGTTTGATTATATCTGTTATTTGCTCCTGAATCAATGTCAGATTGAGCGTTATCTTCTGTCCAAGAACTATAATTGACAGTTAAAGTATTCCCTTCATAGGCTGCCAAAAAAGCATCAGCACTAGTTATTATAACGTTATAAAGAGTACATGTCGTATTTGCTCTTACGATAAATCTGCCTGTTGAAGTACAATTATAAAAAAGATATGTTAAATCAGTGTCATTACAGTCAATGCCATTAAAAATAGTATTGTATACCCACATTGAAGCAGCAGAAGTCGACCCCGATAAAAAACTGCCTTTGAAAATACAACTATCTACCGTGACATTACCATAAACTTGTTGTATTGACACGCTTACTGTTACGTCTATTTGCAAACTTCTGAAAACAGTGTAATCTTCATACGATAATATATTTGGATTTGTTGTCATATCCATTCGATAGTGAGATGTTGACCAAGCTCCTGTATCATTATCCCCAATAACTGTTACATTATAATCTTCACTTGTTGTAAAGCCGTTAAGAAGCAATCTCCCGCCAACATTATCTTCTGTTGAGCCTGAACAATATACAGACATTGTGTCCCCGCCACCATCCGTTAAATCCTGCCCCTCTGCGGCTTCCCATTCCACTATTCCTGCATAAGCTCTATTATCTCCAGTTGTTGCATTAGTAGTTCCGTCGCCCCCTGATGTGCTTGCAGTATTTACATATCTTTCTATTAATGCCGAATACCCTGAACAAGCAAATAAAAGAATTAAGATTAATAAATATTTTTTCATATTATTCCTCTTTTGTGACAACATTACTTTCTAATTGTGCTATAGTGATTGTTATCTCTCTATCCGCTTCTAATTGATCTTTTAATTCTTGCGAAAAAGCATCTAAGTCAAAATGATATTTTCTTTTTCTATCATACTCTTTTTCAGTTAAATTAGTACTTGCTAATTCGCTCATATATATTAAAGCATCAGCATAGGATAAAGATTCAATTTTTATAAAATAAAACGCAGAATTTACACATTTTTCTTTTAATGTTCCATCTTTATAGACTAGAACAATATCACCTTTTTTATAATGCGTTTTGTTTTCTTTAATCTCGCTTGCATTCATGTTCTCTTTATATGAATAATGCTCTTTAGCATAAACTAAAAATTCAGCTGAATAAGCAACATTAACAACAAATATTAAAAATAATATTAAATATTTCATATTAAGATACCTCCACCAATACAAGACTTGGTGCAAATTTTATTACGTCAGCAGTTAATGCAATACCAACAACTTGAACTTGATCGCCCGTCCCACTCGGGGCAGTTGCTGTTAAAGTTCCAACTGTATCACTAACATATATAATTGCTCCAGGGGTCCAGTCCCATGTGTCATCTCTGATATACCCGTCAAATAAAATTGTTTTTGTTCCAGTACCAGTTTCTAATGCTAATGCTATACATGGCATTGTTGTTGCCGCATCTGCATCAGCTTCAATATAATTCCCATCAGTGTCTAAATGCAGAGCCGACGCAATTCCGTATGTATTTGCATCAACCGTAACACTTGCAATATTTCCTGCTCCTGTGTGATCTGACGCTGGAGCTATATCCCAAGTTGTATGAGACGCATCTCCTTGAGTTGAACTTGCAATAGTTGGAGTTGTTAACGTTGGAGAAGTGAAAGCTGGTGATGCTCCACTTGACACATCTTGATCTAATCCATCTAAAAAAGCCCATTCATTTGTATCTACAGTATTTGCACCTATTTGAACTGACGTTGCAGTTGCCACTCCAATTGTAGGTGTAGTTAAAGTTGGAGATACAGAGAAAACCATTACTCCAGTTCCCTCTTCATCCGATATATTAGCTGCAATTCCTGCTGAATTTGTTAAAGAAGTTATTACCCCAGTTGTTGTAGCTACCCTCATGATACCAGTAGATAGAGCAGCTAAAGCTTGCTCTGCTGATAAATCACCATCTGCTGTTTGAGTTATATATGTCGCGTCTGTAGGTGCTCCTCCGCCGCCCGATACAACTTCAAATGTTGGTGCTGCAGAAGCTCCGTTAGATTGAAGAACTGTTCCGTCAGCCCCGAATGCTAATTCGATTAATGTTGCACTCCCATTAGAGTAAAATACTCTCCAGTTAGTTGCAGTAAGTCCTGTCGTCACTGGTACGCCTGTAAAATTAGTTCCTGTAAAAGTAGGAGTCGCCCCACTTGTCACATCTTGATCTATATAACTATGATCGGATCCGTTGTTGCTCACATGGCTATATGCCGCCGCAAAATTAGTTTCTTGAGTTGTCGTAATTATGGCATTCCCACCGCCGTCAGAAAAATTATCTGCTGTAAAAGTTGGGGCTGTTCCGCTTGTTACTGATTGATTTAACCCATCTAAAAAAGCCCATTCATTTGTGTCTACTGTATTCGCACCTATTTGAATTGAAGTCGCAGTTGCTACGCCAATTGTAGGTGTGGTTAAAGTTGGAGAAGTTCCAAATACTGCTAAGCCTGTTCCTGTCTCATTAGATAGAACTCCTGCTAATTGAGCCGAAGTTGTTGCCGCAAATACACTTAAATTATCGTTTACGTTAGGGACACCAACACCCCCTTCAGTAACCACACCGCCTTCTAAAGTTCCTGATACAGTCCATCCCCCTGCAATTGTGCCTAACGCATTCCCCCATGTTAAGGTTACGTCCGTCCCTGATACATCAAAAGTCCATATGTTACTTGCATTCGCCCCGTCAGACCAAGTGATTGCATCTAACTGTGCCGGTGCAAAAGTTAATGTTGTGGACACTCCTGCGACATCAGCTTTAGTTAATCCTACACCAGCTGTCAGTTCTTTATCGGCATATGATGTCGCACATATCCCGCAATACATAATGATAATTAAATACTTAAGATACAACATCTTCACCTCCTGAAGTTACATTTTCGCCACCAGACACAACTTGTTCAAGGAAGGCTGCTCCCCAATCCTGTACTAGTACTGCTGATACATAAAGTTCTAATTTTTCAGCTACTGCATTATACTCGAGGTATGTACCCTCTGCAAGAGTAATTCTGTTTGCTGTAACTGTCTCGACTACCGTTAGATTATCTGAAATAATTGTGTCCATGTCAATAGCTAATCCTAATATATTGCTATCTTCACCTACAATATGGAAATAATCGTCAGTATCATTAATCTGAAAAGCACCATATTTAGCAGAGCTAGCGGCACTAATATACCCATAGATTTTAAAAAGTTTGTTTTCTCCAACACTAGATTCACTAAAAGCTGATACAGCCCCAGTAGCACCGCTGTTGAGAAACAAGTCAGTAGCACTATTAAAAAGTATTCCATTGTCGAAATAAAACCTCCCATTGATCTCTACATTATTGTTAAAAGTATTCACTTTAAAAAGCTCTGAGGCAGAAGTACTTTCTACTACAAAAGCTGTATTGGACTGTGATGTTATCTTAAATTGATGGTCATATCCTTCATAGGTTAGATCTCCATCATCGGTCTTAATAACTTCAGCGTATACAAAATCAGTTTCTAAAGTCTCAATTGTCCCGACAACTGCGTCAGTTCGAACTAAAAGGTATATCTTATTAGAGTCGACATAGTCTTCTAAATTTGAGGTATAAGTACCAGATATAGTGTTATGTGTACCGCTGTTTGATGTCCCGACAGATACCCATGTTGTATTAGTGAAATCCCATATCTTTAACGAATATGTAACTCCACTTGTATCTCTCCCTCGCCACAGTACTTTGAGAGACGATATATCAGTTGAGGCTTCATAGATATCAAATTCAAATAAGAATCCTCCGTACTCGTTCGCCGGTGTGGTGAACGTTACTGCTGTGTCATTATTAGTTGCTACATTGGTATAATCAGAGATCTCAGAGCCACCCCAGGTCGCGAGTGGCTCTTGGTTAAGATCTCCTGTTTGGGAGGAACTTTTTGTGGTTATTTGTGATGAGAGAGATGGATTATAGACATACTCATACAGGTACCTCTTCGAATCACCACTTGGTGACATCGAAAAAATATCTGAGAATATGTTCAAAAAAGCTAAACCCGACGCCCCTAATGTGTATGTCGAGTCTATTTGCGGATATACATTCTTAACGTTAATGTCTGTAAGGAAAGGATTTGTAAATATGTCCTGTACGGACATAGTTTTTACTTTTCTTACAGAAGTGTCAAATACAGCAAAGTCATCATCAAGGGCTAAATCAGGGGTGCTTAGTCTATCTATCTCTGTCGTACCAAAGTACGCAAGTTGATTACCAGCTCCCATTATTTATCCTTTGTTACTATGCAGCTCCAAAATATGTAGCATCTACTTTTACAAAAGTACTAGCTGATGCATCCCACACTGGTATAAAATCACCAGAAGCGATTGCTGCTCCAGAGAGTGTATCGAGATTATCGATTGATTTTATGTTCATGATGTCCATTGCTGGGAAAGTTTTAACAATACCAGTTGACGCATCATATACTGGTACTGTGTCAGATGTGGCAATCGCTGCTGCAGTTAAGTCAGATAATTCGTCCATTCCTTTATACGCTAAATTTTTTTCGTCATCAGCCATAATATTTTTCCTCCATTAAGATTATTAATTACTTATTTTTTCTGCGGTAAAACTGTAAGCTGCCCCCGAATCGGTATCAAACCAAATCTGTAATGCATTCCCTTTAGTTGTTCTGAAGTCTAAAGGTAATCCACCTAAGGTGTTAAATGTTGTGTTAGCAGCATGATAGTAATGTGGACCAACTCTAGTGGTACCGTCCAAAAGATAAAAATTGCAAGCATTCTGTATTGATATAATCATATGCTTAATAACAATAGCATTTGCAGCATCTGCTGCCACAAGTGACGTTATACTACCTGAACTTGCTTTTGTTACCCAAGTTAGCCCCTTTGGTCCTGTACCTGCATATACTAAAACTGTAATTAGCAATACTGCTAATAAAAGATATTTCTTCATCCTAGTCCCTCCTCGTTATGGAAATTAATTACCTAAAAGTTTTTTACGTCCGACATTGGGAGTGCCAAGACCTTCAGCACTTCTTTCACCAGATTTAATTAAAGCCAATCTTCTCTTCCCTCTTGCTTTTCTTTTGTCACTCGCAAGTCTATCTGCTTCAGCACTTTTCGCTTTTTCTGCTTCACGTTCTGCAGATAATCTGTCTTTTTCTGCTTGAATTTCTTGGAGTTTCATTTCGTTGTATGCACGAGTTTCTTCTAAAAAAGATCTAGCATTTTCAGCTTGTTCTTCTTGGAAAGATATAAATTGTTGTTGTTTTCTCTCAGTTGCTTCCTTCTGTTCACGTTTCTCTACACCAAGTTGCCATCTGTCATCCGCACGTTGTCTTCGCTCTTTACCACTCTTCCCCATAAATAAATTAGTTACTTTTTTAACTACTGACGACATACTACACTACTCCTTCTTACCTAGATCTGTACTTCATACTAGATGAGTTATTCCTGCTGCTGTTACCTGAATTCTTTCTCAACCTGTTTAGTGTTGAGAGAGAACTTTGATTCTGATTACTTTTATCAAAACTATTTTTCTTTGTCAACCTTTTTTTTGCCATTCCTAAAATTCTTCTAACAGGATATGCAAAAGTAAGTGCTAACGCATCTAAAATCCCAGGGGACTTACCATAGTCTTTTTTAATTTTTTCTTTTGGTACAAGTTTAAGAAGACCATTTATAGAGTCGACTGCTGGGGGCACACACGTGAGATCTGCCATCACTTCGTCGGAATCAGGAACATTAGCCTGTCCATCACCAAAAACGTTGTGTATCCAATCCCTGACGGTGTGGATCATCTCAGATCGTTTATTGGCATACGTGTCAAATTCCATAGCTCGCTCGTTAAAATGAACGCTTAATACAATATCACCATACCCCAATTGTTTTAATCTGGAAATCACTCCGTAACCATATGCCACATCAATAAAACATTTATCTATATTCTCTCGGTCTATGATTGCGGCAAGTTTAGCTGCCAATAGCATTGGCTCGATATTGTTAAATATTATAGGAGTATGCATATGCAGTCCCTGTCTCTGCACTACCACGCACTCATCTTTACCTTCTCCGGACGGGTCAACTCCTAGTATTTTTGGGGCGTGTGGATCTTTTGTAGTAGCTTTTCTAGCTTTAACAATCTTCTCAGCACTTATGAGTGAAGCTGCAGAAGTTTGAAACGCTTCCATAACATGAGAAGGGTATTCTCGTCTAAACATCCAATCACCAAGTTCTACTATCTTTTTCCTTCTCCAGTATAACTGGTTAGAGGAAAGTTCGTATAGTGCGGCAATTTCCATTTCTTCAGTAGTAGGGGTAAAGTCATTGGGTGGAGTGTCGGTATAATCTTCGATCCAGAACCAAGGGACAAATACCAGTTTATACTCAGATCGTCCATGAAGTGCATTCATACATCCACGATAAAACTCATTGCCCATACCTCTTGCAGTGGATTCAAAAATTATAGATGTTTTAGGACGATCAGGTACAGTTTGAAGTACCCCTGCTATAAGTTCTTTCTCATTCTCCCATAGGGCTACTTCTGATCCATGAAATTCTTGGAACGTTCCTCCTACCCCAACTTTAGCTGACCCAGCAGTCCCTACCACATATGAGCTGTCTATTTCAGAGAACTTCATAATACGAGTATTTGCTACATCTGCAGTTGGTCTAAGTGGCTCTGGACAATGCTCGTGATACCTTTTGACCATTCCATAAATATGCTCAGTTGTTGAAGCAATATGGGCGATAGTAAAGGCGGATCTACCTGGGGATCTAACTTTCCAGTAGATTCTTCCCTGAGCGTATGTCGTTCCACCCCACTGTCTAGCTTTAACTAAGAAGATACGGACTTTGCCCATTGTCTGCACTTGTTTTTCGATAGTATCGTGTAAATGTTGTTGAGCACGATTGAATATGAATGGAACAATATCACCATCTTTATTCTTGATTTTAAGTACATGTTTTGCAAAATACTTAAAGTCGTTCGTCAATAACTCGTGTATCCGTCGCTGCTCTGGGGGCAAAGTGGGGATGTTAAGAGGTGTATTGTTCGTTAGGTGTTTACTACTCATAGCTTAGAGTTTCCTTGTTTCTCTACTTCGGCTTGCATCTTTAGATAGTCTGAATAGTTAACAGTTACCTTTTTGGATTCGATAGATTGTTTAGGTTTTCCAATAAATCTATCAAGGAGAAGATTAAGTGCATCTCTATCCCCTCTGGACGCTGCTTCTTCAGCTATTTTCATAAGAGTAACCTCTACACAGGATCTTCCTTTAAATCTAGGTTCATCAATGTCGTCGGGGTCTAAATATGGCATGGACAAAGCTGCACCTGCCATATCGGAAATAACTTCTTTAGGGATAATTTCCACGACCTCAACTATTGGGGCATTGTTTTTCCATACTATTTGACGTGACTTTAGCACTTTACTTCTGCTAATTTGTACGGGGACAGGTTCTCCCATATCTAAAGGTCTAACGTTCATTTGTTATTCCCCTCCATCCCCCATAATGTCTACGTTTAAGTCTAATACTTCATTTACCACATCCATGTCTGCTGCCATCTTGATATAACGTTTTTTAAATAGCTCTGGATTGTCGTTAAAGTCCGTGATTGCTTTACGAAGGTCTACTGCTTTACGGAATTTAGTAGGGTCAAAATCTAAGGCTTCGGCATACACATATTTAATGAGCTGATCACGAGACATAAGTCCTACGGTTAAGAATCGTGAGGATGCTTCGTCGGGAGCTACAACTTTTTTAATCTCATATGTGCGATACCCAGCATAATTATCATATTTTTTTGCAAGAGCGACATCCAGTATTTTATTCTTAATGATAGAAAGTGGTCTGTCCATCATACTAGCTGGTAGCCTTACGTCAATTGTATATTGGGCACGACCTTTTCCTCCTCCCGATTGAGTGGCGTAGTACTGCCCCTGTACCGTTAATATAAAAACACCTTTGCTTGTGTCTTTCCTAGCACATACAGGGTCTAGGTCTAATTCTGTAGTTACTGTTTTGCTTTTTCTTAGTGTTGGCATTTAGTTTCTCCTATTTAATTGTTCAGGTACTACTGTAATGTCTGAACAACGATATGTCAAGTATTTTTTTTTAAAATTTTTTTTAAATTTTTTTTAAGAAAG
>Ga0209345_10000940_pt1 | contig 37305 bp, 33 predicted proteins | sample Cruoilmetagenom7_FD_187294 | JGI IMG/M metagenome (GOLD analysis project Ga0209345, IMG submission 187294) | Oil polluted marine microbial communities from Coal Oil Point, Santa Barbara, California, USA - Sample 7 (SPAdes) (version 2) | ecosystem: Environmental > Aquatic > Marine > Oil seeps ...
TTATGTAGATCAAGGCGGTGGAAAACGGAAAGGTTCTTTTGCTATTTATATGGAACCTTGGCACGCCGATGTTTTCAACTTTTTAGATTTACGAAAAAATACTGGAGCTGAAGAAATGCGTGCACGTGATTTGTTTTACGCTATGTGGATTCCAGATTTATTTATGAAACGTGTTGAAGAAAATGGAGATTGGACTTTAATGTGTCCTAATGAATGTCCACATTTATTCGATACTTATGGTGATGAGTTTGAAAAACTATATACTGGCTACGAAAAAGTTGGAAAAGGACGTAAAACCATTAAGGCTCGTGAACTTTGGGAGAAAATTTTAGAAGCTCAAATTGAGACTGGAAATCCTTATATGCTCTATAAAGATGCGGCAAACAGAAAATCAAATCAAAAGAATTTAGGTACAATTCGTTCATCAAATTTATGTACTGAAATAATGGAATATACTGCAAAAGACGAAGTTGCTGTTTGTAATTTAGCTTCTATTGCCATTCCTATGTTTATTGATGAAAATGAGAACGGAGAAAAATATTTCAACCATCAAAGACTTTTTGAAGTTACCAAAAAGATAACACGTAATTTAGATACAGTTATAGATCAAAATTACTATCCGGTTAAGGAAGCTGAAAATTCAAACGTACGTCACCGTCCAATTGGATTAGGAATTCAAGGTTTAGCCGATGCTTTTATTATGTTGCGAATGCCGTTTACAAGTGATGAAGCAAAAACTTTAAATCAAGAAATTTTTGAAACCATTTATTTTGCTGCAGTAACCTCTTCTATGGAAATTTCAAAAGCAAAAGAACCATATTCAACTTTTAAAGGTTCACCAATGTCTCAAGGAGAATTCCAGTTTAATATGTGGGGAGTTTCAGAAGGTGATTTAAGTGGAAGATGGGATTGGGTTTCATTACGAAAAGAAGTGATGGAAAATGGCGTTAGAAACTCATTATTAGTAGCTCCAATGCCAACAGCTTCTACTTCTCAAATTTTAGGAAATAATGAAGCTTTTGAACCTTACACCTCAAATATTTATACGCGTCGTGTATTAAGTGGTGAATTTATTGTTGTAAATAAACACTTATTAGAAGATTTAGTTGAGCTTGGACTATGGGACAATAGCATGAAAGAAGATATTATGCGTGCCAATGGATCTATTCAACATATTGAAGTGATACCTCAAGAATTAAAAGATTTATATAAAACGGTTTGGGAAATGAGTATGAAAGATATTATTGACATGTCTAGACAACGTGGCTACTTTATCGATCAATCTCAATCGTTAAACTTATTTATGCAAGATGCTGATTATTCAAAATTAACATCGATGCATTTTTACGCTTGGAAGTCAGGGTTAAAAACAGGAATGTATTATTTACGTACCAAAAGTGCCGTTAATGCAATAAAGTTTACCTTATCTAACAAGAAAAAAGTGGAAGACAAACCACTTTCTCCTGAAGAGTTAAAACAAATGTTATTACAATCAAAAGACAACCCTGACGACTGCTTAATGTGCGGTTCTTAATAGGAATAATTTGTCAACCCAAATACCCAACCTCAACTTTTTGTAAAGTTGAGGTTTTTTATTTATGAGAAAAGTCATACATAATTTAAAATTATTAATTTAAATTTATAAGATGGTTTAGTCTTGTTAATATTTACTTAACATTAGGTTAACATTGGTAACGTTAATTTAATGTTTACCTAACAAATTGAATTTAATTTTGAAAATTAATTAATCAAACTTATCATGGGAGATATTTATATTTTAATGCTTGTTGCATTAACTATATTAGCTATTATTGACTTAGTTGTTGGAGTTAGTAATGATGCTGTAAACTTTTTGAATTCAGCAATAGGTTCAAAAGCCATTTCGGTTAAAAAAATTCTAATAATTGCCAGTGTTGGGGTAGCATTAGGTGCTATTACTTCAAGTGGTATGATGGAAGTTGCCCGAAAAGGTATTTTTAATCCTGGTCAATTCTATTTTAATGAAATTATGTTCATTTTTATGGCTGTTATGATTACAGACATCTTATTGTTAGATGTTTTTAACTCCTTAGGAATGCCAACCTCAACAACTGTATCTATTGTATTTGAGTTATTAGGAGCTGCTGTTGCAATTTCATTAATAAAAATTTCAAATAATGGAGAATCTTTAGGTGAATTAGATAAGTATATTAACACATCAACTGCATTATTAATTATTTCCGGAATATTATTATCCGTATTTGTTGCATTCTCAATTGGTGCGTTAGTTCAGTTTTTATCACGTTTATTATATTCCTTCCAACTAGATAAAAAACGAAACGTAGTAAATGCACTATTTGGCGGATTTGCTATTACGGCAATTACATATTTCATTTTCGTTAAAGGGATGAAAGGAACACCATTTTATGGCGATGTTAAGCATTTAATTGAAGGTAAAACATTTGAAATAGTTGTTTATGGTTTTGTTTTTTGGACTATTATTTCGCAATTATTAATTTCACTTTTTAAAGTAAATATTTTAAAATTTATTGTAGTTATTGGTACTTTTTCTTTAGCAATGGCTTTTGCAGGTAATGATTTGGTAAACTTTATTGGTGTACCGATTGCCGCATTAAACTCTTGGCAAGAATGGAGTGCTTCTGGAATTCCTGCAGATGAATTTTCAATGGGCGTTTTAGCCAAAAAAGTTCCTTCTAATCCTATTTTACTATTTATTGCAGGGATGATAATGGTGGTTACACTTTGGTTCTCTAAAAAAGCGAAAACTGTTATTGAAACTGGAATTAACTTATCTCGTCAAGGCGAAGGACATGAAAAATTTCAACCTAACGCCGCTTCAAGAGTTGTGGTAAGAGGTGCTATTTTATTTAGTGCTGCATTGTCTAAATTTGTTCCTTCTAGAACATTAAATTGGATAGATAGTAAATTTCAAAAACCAGTTGTAGAATTACCAAAAGACAAATCGTATGAATTACCTGCCTTTGATATGGTAAGAGCATCCGTAAACTTGTTTGTTGCTGGTATTTTAATTTCTATTGGTACTTCATTAAAATTACCATTATCTACAACATACGTAACTTTTATGGTTGCGATGGGTACATCTTTAGCCGATAGAGCTTGGGGTAGAGAAAGTGCAGTTTATAGAGTGGCGGGTGTGTTTAATGTAATTGGCGGATGGTTTTTAACTGCTTTTTCTGCTTTTACTGTAGCTGCAATATTCGCTTACATTATTTATTTAGGAGAAATTGTTTCTGTTGCAGTGCTACTAATAGTTATATTGTTCTTAATTGGTCGTAGTTCTATAAGGCACACTAAAAAAGCGAAAGAGAAAAAAGCAAAAAGTTATATGGAACGTGCTGAATTAATTACCATTAATGAAGTAGTTGACGAAAGTTCAGATCATATTTCAGAAGTTGTAAAACGTGTAAATAAATTATATAAAAATGTTGTTGACGATTTATCTAATCACGATTTAAATAAGCTCTCAAAAACTGAAAAACACGTACGAAAACTAAATAAAGAAGTTAACGAACTTAAAGATGATGTTTTCTACTTTATTAAATCGTTAGACGAAACTTCAGTTAAAGCAAGTAGATTTTACATTATGGTTTTAGGTTATTTACAAGATGTAACGCAATCTATTGAGTACATCTCATCTACAAGTTACAATCATGTAAACAACAATCATAAAAATCTTAAAAAGGCTCAAATAAGCGATCTAAAAGCCATTAACGAAGAGTTGCAAGTTATGTTTTCTCAAATTGAGAAGGATTTTAACGATCGTTATTTTGGTAATTTAGTCGAAATTATCGATGCTAAACAAGAGTTATTTAATCACGTTTCAGAGTCTATTGACAAACAAATTTCAAGAATTAGAACAGAGGAAACAAGCCCGAAAAATACGACACTTTATTTCGGAATCTTATTAGAAACAAAAGATTTAATTTCTGCACTAATGAGCTTACTTCAATTGTATGAAGAATTTCAAGTTCAAGAAAAAGGAGATAAATAAATAATTATTATCTAAAAGCCTTCTTTAATTAGGAGGCTTTTTTTTTATAATTAATATCAGTAAGTTTACAGCTTATTAACTATAAATTTACAATTTAGTAACATTCAGAAGCAATCTCTAAGATGATTAAAAAACTTTTATTTACCTCCTTTTTAGTAGTATTAGCCATAATTTTATACTTCAATCCAAATTTTAAAACAATTTCAGCAGGTGTTGCTGTACTTCTTTTTGGGATGATAATGTTAGAAGAAGGTTTTAGAGTTTTTACCAAAGGACCTTTACAAGGCATTCTCAAAAATGCCACAAACAAACTTTACAAAAGTATTACTGCTGGTGCACTAGTTACCGCCTTAATTCAGTCTAGTTCTTTAGTTTCTGTAATTACCATATCGTTTATTAGTGCTGGTCTTATTAGCTTATCGGGCGGATTAGGACTTATTTTCGGAGCAAATATTGGTACAACCGCAACGGCGTGGTTAGTAGCTGGGTTTGGCTTGAAAATAAAAATTTCTGCTTTGGCAATGCCAATGTTAATTTTCGGACTCATTTTTTCATTTCAGAAAAAACCATCATTAAAAGGTGTTGGAAATGTACTAGCTGGACTTGGATTTTTCTTTCTAGGAATTCATTATATGAAAGAAGGATTTGATGTTTTTAAAGAATATATAGATTTAACTCAATTTGCTATTTCTGGGTTTTTAGGCGCTTTAATATATACAGGTTTAGGAATAATTATTACCACTATTTTACAATCGAGCAGTGCTACTTTAGCCTTAATTTTAACCGCTTTAGCAGCTGGACAAATTGAATATGAAAATGCCTTGGCTTTAGCAATTGGAGCCAATGTTGGCACAACTATTACCGCAATTTTAGGATCGTTAAGCTCAAATATTGCAGGAAAAAGATTGGCAGGTGCGCATTTAATTTTTAATGTTTCAACAGGATTAGTTGCCTTAACATTAATATTCCCATTAGCGAGGTTAGTAAACTATTTGTCTGAAATATTCCATATTGCAGCAGATGACTACACCTTAAAACTAGCCTTATTTCACACTATATTTAACATTCTTGGGGTTGTATTAATGATTCCTTTTATTAGTAAGCTTGAAAAATTCTTAATAAAAGTATTCAAAGAAAAAGTAGACAAAGATATTGATGAACCAAAGTATTTAAATGAAGCCATATTAAAGTTCCCAGGAACAGCTATTTCTTCATTATTTAATGAGTCGAAATATTTGTACAAAAACGCCATTTTTAAAATTGTAGCACATGCCTTAAACATTCATAGAGAAGACATTAAATCTGACGAAAAAGTAAAGAATATCATAAAAAAATCAACCGAAGACATGGAGGTTGATGTTGAAGATTTGTACTATAAAAAAGTAAAAACCATTTATGGTGAAATAATTAGGTACGCCGCTACTGCTCAAAATAACCTAAAACTAAATAAAAAGCAAAACAATGCCATCACTGAAATTAAAATTGCCAACCGAAAAATGGTTGAAATTATTAAAGATGTTAAGGAATTAAATAAAAATGTAACATTATCTCACGACTCAAATAATCCTCATTTAATTAAAGCATACGATAGTTTTAGAAAAAAAGTGGTGAAAGTTTTAAGAGTGATTTATTTATTTAGAACAGAAGATAATAGCGATAAATACGCCGAAAAACTAAAAGAACTTAAAAACGATGCCAAAGATAATATTAGGCACAGCAATAAATCAATTGACAAGTTAATTAGAAAAGATTTGATTACTGTTGAAATGGCTTCATCATTATTTAACGATTATACCAACGTAAATGATATGATAAAAAAGCTTATTGAAGTTGCCGAATTATTGTATGGTAAGAAGGATTCACTATTAGATAATAATGACAAACCAATAAAAAAGAGACTGTCTAAAAATTAAGAAAAATTCTGATTATCAGACTAAGCTTATCGAAGTTATTATTGAGACTATCAACCAGTTAATATATTTCGACAAGCTCAATATGACACAGAAAGTCACTTTTTAGACAACCTCAATTAGTTGCTAAATTTTAATAAATTAGCAACCGGGAAATCCTTTTTATTTTTTCTTTTTCCTATGTTTTAAAACTTCTGCATCTAGATAAAAAATAATTTCTTCTGCAATATTTTTTAGTAAATCACCAACTCGTTCACACTTTTTTATTACAGATAATAATATCAATGCCTTCCCTGTAATTTCAATATCATTTTTAATTTCAGCTTCTAAAATTTCAAATGAATTTGCGTTAATCTTGTCTAAAATTTTATCTTTTTTAAATATTTTTCGTGCTAATTTAACATTGTCATTCTCATAAGCATCTGCTATTAACTCAAACATCATATTTATAGTTTCAACGATGGTTTTGTAGTTAACGGCATCTAATAATTTTTTTGGAATTAATTCTTCATCATCAACTAAATACTTCGATATTCCATAGGCGTGATCTGCTATTCGCTCTAATTCATAATTAATTTTTAGAAAAGCCATTACATGTCTTAAATCAATAGCTACTGGCTGATGCAAAGCTAAAAATCGTTCGCAGTCCTTTTCAATTTTTAAATCTAAAGCATTCACTCTTGTTTCTTTATGAATAACCTCTTCTGCTAAATCAGCGTCATTGTTTGAAAATGCCTCCATTGCTTTTTCAAATTGAGTAAAACTTAGCGACAACATTTCTAATATTGCCTGATTTAGTAAGTCTTTTTGATAAATTGCGTTTTCCATAATTTAGTTTTTAACCGAATCTACCGGTAATATAATTTTCAGTTTGTTTTTCAGCTGGGTTTGTAAATATTTTTTTTGTTTTATCAAACTCAATTAAATCACCAATATAAAAGAAAGCCGTATAGTCACTAATTCTACTAGCTTGTTGCATGTTATGAGTAACGATAATTACCGTATATTTTTCTTTTAATGAAAAAATTAAGTCTTCAATTTTAGCTGTTGAAATTGGGTCTAGAGCTGAAGTTGGCTCATCCATTAAAATAATAGATGGTTCAACTGCTAAAGTTCTGGCAATACACAATCGCTGTTGTTGTCCTCCAGATAAAGCAAGTGCAGATTTTTTTAAATTATCTTTTACTTCTTCCCATAAATCTGCTTGTCGTAAGGCTTTTTCGACACGTTCGTTAATAAACTTCTTATCTTTTATACCTTGAATTTTTAAACCGTAGGCCACATTTTCAAAAATTGATTTAGGAAAAGGATTTGGTTTTTGAAAAACCATTCCAACTTCTTTACGCAATTCTTCAACATTTACGTTATTCTTGTAAACATTTTCACCATTAATTTTTATTTTCCCTTCCATTCTAAATCCTTCTACATAATCATTCATACGATTAAATAACCTTAAGAAAGTAGATTTCCCACAACCTGAAGGCCCAATAAAAGCCGTAACAGTATTTGGTTTAATTTCCATATTAATACCTTTTATAGCATTAAAATCATCGTACCATACCTTAATGCCTTTCGCCTCAATCCTTGCAGCATGATTTTCTACTAAATCTAGCTTTTTAGCTTTATTAAAAGTTTCAGTTTTTATCTTACTCATTTTTATTTCCATTTCTTTTGCCATTTATTTCTAAAATAAACTGCAATTCCGTTCATAACGAATGTGATTAATAATAATATAATAATTGCCGCTGCTGCATTCTCAATAAATCCGTGTTGCGGTCTTGAAATCCAGTTAAAGATTTGAATTGGTAACACAGAAAACTCATCTAAAGGATTTGAAGGTGCAAAAGGTACATAAGCCAACGCTCCAACAACAATTAAAGGAGCTGTTTCACCAACGGCTCTTGAAAGAGCTAATATAACTCCTGTTAAAATTCCTCCTCCAGAAGCTGGTAATATTTGATTTCGAATTGTTTGCCATTTTGATGCTCCCAATGCATATGAAGCATCTCTAATAGACTGTGGTACTGCTTTGATAGCTTCTCTTGTTGCCACAATAATAATTGGAAGAATTAACAACGAAAGTGTTAAAGCACCAGCTAAAACACTTGCTCCTAAGCCCATTATTCGAACAAATACTTCTAACCCAAGTAACCCATAAATAATAGAAGGCACACCTGCTAAATTTGAAATATTGATTTCTAAAAGAGCTGAAAATCTGTTTTTTTTTGCATATTCTTCTAAATAAACGCCTGCTGCCACACCTAATGGAAAAGCAACAATTGTAGTTAGTAATAATATCCAAATACTCCCCATTAAGGCGGTATATATTCCCGATTTCTCCGCTTTTCTTGAAGGTAGATTGGTGATAAAACTCCAATCTATTCTCCTTAAACCATCAATTAAAATATCACCAATAAAAACGGCTAATAGCACCAAACCAATTAGGGTACAAGCTATTCCCCAAATTTTAAATAGCTGATCTTTTAATCTATTTTTTTGAATACTATTCATATTTCTCTTGGAATTTTTTTCTTATTCTATAACTTAATGTATTTAGAAAAAATGTAAATACGAACAAAGTAATACCTGCTGCAAAAATGGTGCGATATTCTATTGAATCATGCTGCACATCACCTAAACTAACTTGAACTATATACGCTGTAATGGTTTCAACAGGAACTGTTGGGTCTAATGTTAGTCGTGGTTGTTGCCCAGCTGCAACTGCAACAATCATAGTTTCACCAATAGCTCTAGAAATAGCTAAAATTATTGAAACTATAATACCTGATGAAGCTGCGGGAACAGCAACCTTAAATGCAGTTTGCAATTTTGTAGCGCCCATTCCATAAGAGGCCTCACGTAAAGATGTTGGTACCGCGTGCAAAGCATCTTCACTCAAAGAAGATACAAAAGGAATAATCATAATTCCCATTACTATACCAGCAGATAATGAGTTAAATCCTGATAAATTTGGAATAATTCCTTGTAAAAAAGGAGTTACGACCACCAAAGCAAAAAAACCATAAACTACTGTAGGTACAGCGGCTAAAAGTTCTAATAATGGTTTAACTGTTTTTCTAAAACTTTTTGGAGCGTATTCACTTAAATAAATACTAATTGACAGCCCAATTGGCAGTGCCACCGATATTGCAATAAATGATGTTAATAAGGTTCCTGATAATAAGGGTAAAATACCATAATGCTTATCGGTAAACAGTGGAGTCCATTGCGTATCGGTAAAAAAATCAATAATTGAAACCTCACTAAAAAAACGAAAAGCTTCAAATGCTAGTACAGAAACGATTCCTACCGTAACCGCAATTGTTATTAATGAACTAAAAAGTAATGCCTTTTCTATTGCTATCTCCCTAATTTTTCGCATTAAAATGTGATTATTAAAAATTGTTTAAAAAGAGTTTATAAACGTAATTCTGAACATGTTTCAAGTTCTCATATTGAAATTAACAATTATTATGAGAACTTGAAACATGTTCAGGCTGACGAATTATTTTTAAGCAACCTTTAAATGATTTTCTATTTGTTATCGCTAACAAATGTGTTGAATTTTTCTTTTTGAGCAGTATATAATTCTGATGGTAATGGAATGTATCCAACATCAGTTGATAATTCAGCCGAATTATCTAAGTAAAATTTCACAAACTCAACTACTTCAGGAGATTTTACTGAAGTACTGTTAACATAAACAAATAATGGTCTTGACAGTGGTTTGTAAGTACCATTACTTACTGTTTCTAAGGTTGGTTTCACAACTTCTTCTCCATTGTGAACACCAATCAAAGTTAATTTATCTTTATTTTCAGAATAATAAGCCAATCCGAAGAACCCTAAAGAAAATTTATCTCCAGCAATTCCTTGCACTAAAACGTGATCGTCTTCACTTGCTGTAAAATCACCTCTACTTGAACCGCTTTCACCAACAATAGCTTCTGTAAAATAATCATATGTTCCTGATGCAACTCCTGGTCCAAATAAATGAATTTCTTCATTTGGCCATTCTGGTCTAATTTGATTCCATTTCATAATCACACCTTGCGCAGCTGGTTCCCAAATCATTCTTAATTCTTCAACAGTAAAGTTATCTACCCAATCATTCGCTGGATTTACCAAAACAGCTAAACCGTCGTAAGCAACTTCTAATTCTAAATAATTTATATTATTCTCTTCACAGGCTTTTTTCTCCTTGTCTTTTATAGGACGAGAAGCATTTGATAAATTTGTTTCACCTCTTGAGAATTTTTTAAAACCGCCTCCTGTTCCAGAAACTCCTATGGTAACTTTCACTTCTGGTTGAACCGATCTAAATTCTTCCGCTACAGCTTCTGTAATTGGAAAAACCGTACTTGATCCATCAACTTTAATTGTTCCAGTTAATCCAGCAACATCAGATTGATTCTTTTTCTCTTTTTTGTCTCCACAAGCCAATGCTACAAAGGCAAGAGATACTATTAGAATTACTTTTTTCATTTGTGTTTTTGTCTAATTTTATGATACAAATAAACGCTCCCAATGTAAGCTTGAAGTAAACTTAATTTTAAGCAATTGATATGTTATTGTAAATTTAATGTTAAGGGTGAGCGTATATGTTTACAATTAATTAAAATTGAAAACAAAAAAAGGGGTAAATAATTGTTTACCCCCTTTTTTTTAATATTTTGGTTAGATTAGAAATCAATTTGAAACCTCATTTGAAAAGCACTGAATGATCCATCTCCTATAAATTGGGTATTATTTTTAATATTTGAAACAACATAGTTGGCCATTACCCTTGTTGCTGGATTTAAATGCCAGTTAACACCTGCAGTTACATTACTCATTTTATCATCATCCATTCCTTCAATACTTGAAAACCTTAAAGCAACTTCTAATGCTCCCATTCCATTTGTACCAAAATTACTATTTGGTTTTACACGATTAAACCCTGATATTGAATTTTTATATACTCTCTTTTCTCCTGTTAAAAAGTAACTAGCTTGTGCATAAAAACTTTTAAAAGATTCATTAGATATTGTTGACTTTGCTTTGGCATTTGAAAATTCACTTTGAATTGAGAAAGAACCGTTAACTAATGCAGCTTCAAGATTAAATAAGTTTACATTTTCAACACCATCAACATTAGTTTTAATGTATTTATCTGAAATATGTGTTTCTGGTCTTACAGAATAACCATAAGTTTTATCTTCTTGAGGTTTTCTATAACTATATGAAGCTCCTAGATGTAATAAAGCTTTTTCATTTTTAACAGCTAACCCTGAAATTCTAGATGTAATTGCATAATCTCCATTCGCTTCAGGACTATCAGAAGTTGATTTATCGGCACCCCTAAATAAACCTAATTGCCATCCGAATCTTTTGTTTGATGTTTCGTTAAACAGCATAAACCCAGAGTTTCTCTCAGGAATCATACTTATAGGTAAAGCTCTTTCCATAAAGGTTATGTACTTACTACTTGTTAAAGCTTCTAATCTAAAAGGCTCTTTAAAATGTCCTACTTTTAAGTTTCCAATAGGAAGTTTTTTTAGTGTAATATATGCATCTTTTAAAGTAACTTTTCCTCCAGTAAAATCAATTTGAAGTTTAAAATCTACATTATTATAAATTGTTCCTGAAGTAAAAAAACGAGCTCTTCTAAACTCATTTCCATTTGAAGATGCTAACGTATAACCATTCGATTCAGCCTCGTCATTTAATGAATAAAAGCCATAATCATACATAATTCTTCCACCGAATTTCAATTTTATACTTTTATCAGTATTTTCAACTTTGAATCCGTTATCCCATTTTATTGAAAAAGGATTTTCTTTTTTTTCCTGAGCACTTACTATTGTAAATACCATTAGGAATACTACTAAAAGTGTACCTCTAAAGTTCATAATGTTAGTTTTGTCGCTGCAAATAAAAATAACATTTGTTAAGTTAACGTTAACAGCATGTTATGTTTAGTATAAAGATAAAAAAGGCTACTTATAATAAGTAGCCTTACACTTGAAAAATTTTAAGTTGACAAAAACTAACAAATTTACAAAAGTGTTTTACGTAGAATGATACATGTAAAATTCATCATTTTAACTGCCTTTTTTGTAATGAGAACATTAAGAATTCATTGCTTAATTATTAAGTATTAAAAAAGATAATTCTAATTTCCAAATTTTCAGAACAATACCGCTCTCACATCATTTAGCTGATACAGTGATAGTTACACTTGATCTGGAAAAACTTAATGTAAACTTAATGTTAAGTAAACGTATATTTATGGTTAATTAGATATATTTGATTAGTGATTAAAAAAATTATTAATCTTAAAAACACTACTATGAAAGCAATATTAAAAATAGTTTTTCTTTTGGTTTGTATCTCTACTTTCGGACAAGAACAAAAAACGGATTATAAAAAAATAAATAATGATTTGGTAAAGGCTACCTACTATTTTGCAGATAATGCATCAATCATTGAACGTGAAGGCTTTTTCAATAAAGAGGGTAAGCTTCAAGGGTTATGGGTTACGTACAACTTAGAAGGCGATAAAACAGCAATTGCAAATTATAATAATGGTGAAAAAGAAGGTGTTTGGCAATACTTAAGTAAAGAAAAAATAAGTTTTGTTACTTATAAAAATAATAAAATTATTAATGTAGAGGAGAAAGCATTGGTAGTTAATTAGTCAATAAATTAACTAATATTCATCGTTGTACTCACCTGTATTAGATTGATAGAGATAATAATAATTTAGGCCTATTCCAAAATCTAATAGGTAAATTTCCCTGCTTCTAAGGGTACATCAATAAAAATATTTACATAAAATCGGCCAATTAATGCTGATGAAGGAAAGGTGTTTCCACAATTATTCTGAGCAATTAGTTCTGTTATAGTACCATCAGCTTTTATCCTAGAATAGAAAGTGTGGCTTTTGTAAGATTGTCCATTTATTCCAATTGTAAAAACCAAAAAGAACAATAAAAATGTAATTTTTTTCATAATAATTTAAATTTTAGGGGTTAGGAAAGTATTTTTAAATATTGTGGTATTTCATCAATATTTATAATAATAAAATTAAAAAGGATTCTTGCTCTCAGTGTTATTTAAATAATAATTTAATGTTATTTATTAATTCGATTTTCAAAAAATTAAATTACTGTCATTAAATATGTTTGTAAATGAAATTTAATACCATTATATATTTTGAACAAAAAAAGCAGGCTTTAGGTCTGCTTTTTTTGTATTGTATTAAATTTATTTTAATTAAAACCTTGACCAATCAGCAGCCCAATCTGGTACCGAAGCACCGTTTCCAGCCCCAGCTGCTGTTCCTTCTTGAACAAAATCTTGATTAGTTCCTGTATAATCTGTTACAACAAAGCCTGAAACACTATTTACAAATTGTACATTTGTCATTACTAAGTCATCCGCTTCAATTCTCACCGCCGCTTCTGAATCAGAACTTTTTACTTTAACTCCTAAATCAACACCATCAATATACAAATTGTCTATATTGAAGCTTCCACCACCTTCTTTAAAGTAAAGTGCTCCTTCAGTTACAGGACCAACTACGGTAATATTTTTAAGTGTAGCATTCGTTACAGGAGTAGCATCACCATCATCACCGTTATTAGAGCCCTCAATACCAGCTTTTGCACCACCTGAGATATACCAATATTCACCAGTACCATTCCATCCATCAGCAAAATCGATAGAGTCATCTCCACTATTTGTAGAGATTAAGTATTTTCCATTAACAGTTCCTCCAAAAAACTCGATACCATCATCACCTCCATTGAATGATTGAACATACTCAAAAGTAGTTCCTGAACCAACACCGAATAATGATACGCCATTGAATTCTTTATCATTAGAGAATGTAGCACCAGTATATTCAACTCTTAAATATTTTATAGAACCTGAATTATCTGTTGCATTAGATCCTCCGTAAAGAAGATCACCAACTTCAGAAGTTACATTAGTACCTTTATTTGTTGGCGCATTACCACAAATTACTAATCCTCCCCAATCACCTGCAGCAGGAGTAGCAGCACCAGAAGTCATAACAACAGGGTTAGTATCTGTTCCTTCAACAAAAATTTGACCTCCTATTGCAACTGCAATATAAGCAGCTGTACCACCAGTAGCAATAATTGTTGTACCTGCTGGTATAGTTAAAGATCCTCCGTCTTCTACAACTAATCCACTTGTTAATAGGTAATCTATATTTGCATTTAATGTTACATCTCCAGTAATTTCACCCGCTAGGTTTTCTTGAGATGCGCTACTATTAGACAAACCAACTGTCCAACCTGCAGCCCAACTTGGGGCGGCAGCACCATTACCAGCGCCAGTAGTAATACCTTCTTGGATAAAATCTTGGTTTGCACCAGTATAATCAGTTTTTACAAAACCATCAGCATTATCAGCAAATTGAACATTAGTCATAACTAAGTCATTTGCTTCTACCCTTACAGCAGCTTCTGCATCATCACTTTTTATTTTAACTCCTTTATCTACTCCAGCAATGTAAAAATTATCAATACTAAAATCTCCTCCACCCTCTTTGTAGTATAAAGCACCTTCAGTTACAGGACCTACTACTGTAATATTACTAAGAGTAGCATTAGTAACAGGAGTAGCATCACCGTCAGTTCCATTATTAGATCCTTCAATACCAGCTTTTGCACCTCCAGCAATGTACCAATTTTCTCCTTCTCCATTCCATCCATCAGCAAAATCAATAGAATCATCTCCACTGTTTATTGAAACTAAATATCTACCATTAACTGTTCCACCAAAAAACTCAATACCGTCATCACCTCCATTGTATGATTGAACATATTCAAAAGTAGTTCCAGCACCAACACCAAATAATGATACACCGTTAAATTCTTTATCATTTGAAAAAGTTGCTCCTGTATATTCAACTCTTAAATATCTTATAGACCCTGAATTATCATTAGCATCAGATCCTCCATAAGTTAAATCACCAACTTCTGAAGTTACATTAGTACCTTTATTTGTAGGAGCATTTCCACAAATAACTAATCCACCCCAATCTTTTGCAGCTGGTGAAGAAGCCCCTGAAGTCATAATAACTGGATTGTCCGAAGTGCCTTGAACGTTAATTTTACCACCTTGTGCAACTGCAATATATGCAGCAGTACCACCAGTGGCTTTAATTACAGTACTTGCAGGAATATTTAAAGTAGCTCCATTTGGAACAACATATCCTGCTGTAAGTTGATATTCTAAACTAGCATCAAGAGTTACTGTTCCTGATATTTCTCCTTCTAAACTTGTATTCACTGCGCAAGGTTGACAAGAAGATCCTCCACAGTCAACTCCAGTTTCATCTCCATTTTGGATTCCATCAGTACAAGTTGCTGTAGTTTCCCCATCATTATCATCATCACTACAAGAAGTTACGAAAGCCACACAGGCCACCATTATCATAAGTGTTAAAAATTGTTTTTTCATCATTTTTGTTTTATTTATTATGTAAATTAAATACTCTTGTATAACTTAACTGTTATTTAAAATTTAAAATTGAATTAATTTAATGTAAATTAAAAGTTATATGAAATTGATAATTTAGCATCTACACCCGCTTTAAAAGAGGATACTGTTACATTTTGTATATCTTGAAATCTTTCAATAGTTGGATTTAATATATTTTTAGCTGAAACACCAATTGTAAAATCTTTATTCAAATGATATTTTGCAATAAAATCTAAAGTTCCCACGCCTTTATCTACTAAATTTCCTTTACCTAAAACACCTAAAGCAAAAATTCTGTCGGAAAAATAATTGAAAGCTAAAGTTGTTTGAAAGCTCATATCGTTACTAAAGTCTGTTATGTAACTTATATCTGCATTTAACAATAAGTCAGATGCACCAGACAATCTATCATCTTCTTCAGTGAAAGCAATACTAAGAGGCTTACCTGACTCAGTAGTTTCTTCTAAAACTTTTTCATTATTAAGTTCTTGATTTGTAATCATATAAGAAGCATTAACTCCAAAAGATAAATTTGTATTTAATGTATTTTCTCCTCTTTCTTTATCTTTGTCAATAAGGTTTTTTCTAATTTCAAATTCAGCTCCAAAAACAGTAGCCCAATCACCAGAATTAACATAACTAATATCATTTGAAGCAGAATTTATTGTAGCCGTATTGATTGGATTTTCTATATATTTTCCAAAAACCCCTAAAGATAACAACTCACTTGATGAAGGGAAGATTTCCCATTTAATATCAGCATTATAATCAGTTGATGCATATAAACCTGGATTACCTTGATAATCTTGATTTACTTCCTGAAATAAGAAAAATGCACGTTCTTTATATTGTGGTAGAGTATAAGTTTTACTAGCAGCAAATTTTAAGTTCTGCTCATCGTTTAATTCATACTTTAAAGAAAGTGCTGGTAAAATTTCAAATTTATCAAAATTACTTTCATCACCTGATGGGTCTAAAGATGTTGACCACTTAATAAATTGAGTAATTTGCTCTCCTCTAATACCTGCCAAAAACGTTAGTTTTTGTGATAAAGCATATTCCAATGATAAATATCCTGCATGAATATCCTGATCACCTCCAAAAGTTTGAGGATCAAGTGCATTAGAAATATCAATACCGCCTCTAAATGTTTTTATTTTAAATAATCCAGCATTCAAATTTGCTTGATTAAAATAAGCGTCAATATTATGTATATCCTCTACTATTGGTTGTGTAGTTAAGTTTCCACTACTATTTCTAGTAACAATCTCAAAGTTAAATTGAGTAGCTTCAAAGTCAACTTTTTTAATTCTACCATTATAACCAACTGTTAATTTTCCATCAAATTCATAATCCGAATTTTCTTTGAATTTGAATGTAGTTGAAATATTTGCAGCTAACTCATCTTCATTTAAATTCTGATAAAATCTATGGTTATCTGAAGCTGATGAAATAAGTTGGAAAGACTTAGGCCCATCTGGCTCACTAGACTTTACTGGAAGTAATGTTACCTGTCTTCTATTTGGTACGTTATTTTCTACCATATTATAAGAAACTCCCCAATTAACATCAAATTTTTCTCCAATTTTATGATCACCTAAAAGTTGGTTGATTATTATTGATGTTCTGTCAAAAACTGCACGTTGAATAAAACCTCCACCCTCAGAGGCATCATCGTCTTTATCAATTACCCCAAAGTACTCTTGTTGTTTTTGGCTTGATGAATTTAAGTATAACACATTGTATTTAAGATCGTTTCCTTTATGTTTTAAACCAATATTACCCATCAAAGTGGTATTAGTTTTATACTCATAATTAAAATAATCAAAATCACTATTAGGATCCGCATTAACAGTTACGCCTCCTCTAGATACACCTTCTTTATATTTATAAGAATTATCAAAAGAGGCTACAGCAAAAAAGCTAAGTCTTGTTTCATCACCTAAAGAATAAGAATCTCCACCTTTTAAAGATAGACTTAAATTAATTGGATTTTCTGCCTTTTCTCTATCCCAACTAGTAGTAAAATTGTAGTTATTTAAAGGAAAAGCAGGGTGTTTCTTATCATAAAATCCTGAAAAATTAGGGCCATCATTTAAGTAAAAATCACTTTGTCCTATAACTTCAGTATTTGTTCCTGTTCCAACTCCAACTTCTAAAAAACCTTGTCCTTTATAATTTTTAGATGCTATATTAATGTTAGCACCAGCAAAATCACCATAGTTTTTAGTATTATATGTTTTGTCAACACCAATAAATTCAACAATATCTGTTGAAAAAATATCTAAGTCAATATTTTTATTCGATGGATTATTAGAAGGTAATGGTAATCCATTTAATGTTGTAACATTATAACGATCTCCCAAACCTCTAACGAAAACAACTCCAGAACCTTCTTCTTTAGAAATACCAGTTGTTTTAGTTAAAGCTGTAGCCACGTCGCTAACCCCTTTTCTTGCTAATTCCTGAGCTCCAATTTTTTGCTCAATTGTAACAGCTTTTTTTTGCACTGTTAATAAAGCAGATTCTGATTCTTTTTTTGTAGAACCTGTAATTTGAATTTCTGTTAATGAAACTCCTGTACTAGCATTTAAAATTTTATCAACTTTAATGGTTTCACCTGCTTTTACAATAACATTTAGCTGTTCAATTCTTTCGTAACCAATAAAACTAAAAACTAAAGTGTAAGTTCCTGAATCAACTTTAAAACTATAATTACCTTCAATATCGGTTGTAGCACCAATTGTAGTTCCTTTTATAAATACGTTTGCAAAGGGTAACGATGCATTATCGGCCTCTTTGTCGTATACAGTTCCTGTAATTGTTCCCTTATTCTGACCAAACATTATAGTCGTTAGAAACAGTGTAAATACTAATATTCTTTTGTTCATTTTTATCATTTTCTCTGATGCAAAGAAATAACCTGAACACTATTGAAAAGTTAACGACTTGTTATATAATTATAATAAATACGTTAAAATATTGTTACGCTAGATGTTTAAATTTTAAGTAATCATAACCTTTACCTAACTCAAAAACACAATTAATTTGCAATTAATGATAGATCAGAAAAAACATCTTGTTTAAGTTCTAAGGCACTTAAAGAAACTTTAATTTTTGAAGTTTGATTTGCTTTTACTTCAACATTCTCAATTCTATGTGATTTATAACCTGAAAAACGAACAACAATCACATAAAACCCTGCTGCCAAATTCACATTGAATTCTCCTTTCAAATTTGTATTTTTTTCAACAGAAACATTCTCAATATAAACTTGAGCAAAGCCAAGAGGCTTATTATTATTTTCAATATCTAAAACAACTCCTTCTATATATCCTTTATAATTCATTGAATCTTGAACAAGAGAAAACTCACTAGATTGTGCAAATATTTGAGCACTTAATGTTATTAAAATAATGGTAAGTATAAATTTCATATCCTTGATTTGTTAATAACAACAAAGAAACTTTGCTAATGTTAATTTCATGTTAATCTTACATTAATAAATTCAACCGTAATAGTTAATAATTGCTACTCAAGGAATATGAATTAAGTTTAAATTATTAAGTATATTGCCCGAAATATTTTTTTATGAATTGGGAACAATTACTTTCTCTAAAACGATTTGGAGATACAGAAAAAAGGTTAAGAAATAATCAGAATGAAACTAGATTAGGATTTGAAGTTGATTATGATAGAATTATTTTTTCAGACTCCTTTAGAAGTTTACAAGACAAGACACAGGTAATTCCACTTTCTAAAACCGATTTTGTTCATACCAGATTAACGCATAGTTTAGAAGTTAGCGTAGTTGCACGGTCTTTAGGTAGAGCTGTTGGTGAAAAAATTTTAACTAAACACCCAATTTTAATTGAAAAAGGCTATAAAATGAATGATTTTGGAGCTATCGTAGCTACTGCTGCTTTGGCTCATGATATTGGAAATCCTCCTTTTGGTCATAGTGGAGAAAAAGCAATTGGCGAATACTTTATAAATGGAAAAGGGAAAAAACATAAGTCTGAATTATCACCCAAAGAATGGCAAGATTTAGTCGATTTTGAAGGAAATGCAAATGGATTTCGAATTTTAACCGAATCAAGAATTGGTGTTGATGGAGGCTTAAGGCTTTCGTATGCAACACTAGGTGCTTTTTTAAAATACCCAAAAGAATCACTTCCTAAAAAACCTACAAATCAAATTGCAGATAAAAAATATGGAATTTTTCAATCTAATATTAAAGCGTTTAAAGATGTCGCTGAGGAACTTGGTTTAATATCTACTGGGACTAAGGAAAATATTGCTTTTAAGCGACACCCATTAGCATATTTAGTAGAAGCTGCCGATGATATTTGCTATACTATTATTGATTTTGAAGATGGTATTAACCTTGGTTTAATTGAAGAGGAATTTGCCTTAGAATATTTAATCAAATTAGTAAAAGACACCATTGACTCAAAAAAATATCACAGCCTTGAATTTAAAAAAGATAGACTCAGTTACTTGCGTGCTTTAGCAATTGGAACATTAATTAGCGAGGCTACTAATGTGTTTTTGGAAAACGAAGAAGCTATTTTAACGGGTAATTATCCTTATTCGCTTTTAGAAAAATGTAAATATGAAGCTCAAATAAATGATATTATTAAAATAAGTGTTGAAAAAATATACAGAAGTAGAGAAGTTGTAGAAAAGGAATTAGTTGGTTATTCAGTTATTGCAAAACTTTTAGATGTGTTCTTAAATGCACTCAATAATACTTATAACAATTCACCTTCAAACTATGATAAATTGGTGTTGAATTTATTACCCGAAAGAATTAAAAATCCTGAAGAAACACTTTATTTAAGAATTATGTCTGTTTGTGGTTACGTAGCAAGTTTAACCGATGGATTTGCCCTTGAACTCTATAAAAAAATAAATAGCTAAAAACTCTATTCATACTTCACTTTTCTTAAAATTCTTATTGCTTCTTTATATTTTATATAAGCAGTTTTATCCTCTAAATTTCGAAGGTATTCTTTTGTTTCCAACAATTTTTTATGCGAATTAGGAATTTTATTTAAAACACAAATCATATAATTTGTAGCCAATTCGTCTAAATTATTTTGTTCAGATTCTTCAATTGGCAAGTCCTTTTGTAATTTCTCTAATATGGAATTACAATTATTAAATACATGAAATAAATCCTTTTTATTAAACTGAGGCATTTCAAATATCAACTCTGAAACGATGTCATGTTTCCCATTTTCTTTAAAGTGAATTACCGTTTTTTCTAAAGGATAGTAATCGAAAATATCGTTAATTTTTAAAAACACATACTCGGTTATAATAAATGTTTGATGGTTAAATTCTATTTTAACTTCGTCTAAAGCCGAATAAAACAAACGAACTTGTTCGTTCACCAACTCTATGTCAACTCGTGAATAAAATTCTTTGTTGTCAACCTTCTTTTTTACTCCCGCCCAACACAATACAAACTGTTCATTAAAGACTTTGTACTTTGGATTAAAACCATCTCTGTGGCGTTCAAAAAAACTAAAAACGCCATTTAAAGTATGTTCAATATTATTGCTTGCATTTTTTTCAATGGCTTCTACAATTTCCTTATTCGTGCTTACTAGTTCAAATTTCCCTAAAGTACTCATTGAATTACTTCCTCTTCTAAAAAAAATTCTTCCTCTTACATATTTCCAAATTCCCTTTTTAAGTGAAGTAACTTTTTGTATTGGATGAATTGTAACCAACCCAACAACTTTATGCCTTGGCAACCTTGGAAAAGGCACATTTTCATATTGAATTTTTGGTGGGTTGAGAAAATAGGAATTCATTAAATTTTGAATCTTACTATCATCAAAAAAATCGACACCTTCAATTTTATTCGAAACATCTTCTACACCTATAACTATGTAAGAATTATTCTCGGGGTTTGAATTTGATAAAGCACAAACATGTTTTAAAAATTTAGCTTTTCCTTCTTTAGAATCTAAAGTAATTTTACGTTTTTTATCATAAAAACTATTCTCATCATTATGAGCCAATAAATTTTTAATTAAAAGACGTTTGTTAATCATTTTAAGGCTAGTTCTTATTCATAATAGTTGCTGAAGCCTGAGCAGTAGGATACACCACTAAATCTTCAATATTTACGTGATATGGCCTAGTTACAACAAAGTGAATAATATCTGCAATATCTTCAGCTTGTAAAGCTTTATAGCCTTCATATACTTTTTTAGCCTTTTCTGTATCTCCTTTAAATCTCACTTCTGAAAATTCAGTTTCTACAGCTCCAGGATGAATAGCAGAAACACGAATATTATGCTTGTTCAAATCTATTCGCATACCTTTATTTAAGGCGTTTACAGCGTATTTAGAAGCGCAATAAACATTTCCATTAGGATAAACTTCTTTAGCCGCTATGGAACCAATATTAACCACAAAACCTGTATTTCTATCCACCATTTTCGGAATGATTGCTTTTGAAACATACAATAATCCTTTTACATTAATATCTAACATGGCATCCCAATCATCGGTACTTCCATCTTGGATTGAACTTAACCCATGAGCATTTCCTGCGTTGTTAATTAAAATATCAATTTTCTTAAAATTTTCTGGCAAAGAATCAATTGCTTTATATACTTCTTCTTTTTTGCTAACATCGAATTGTAATGTATGAATATTTGTGAACTTACTTAACGATGTTTTAAGTTCCTCTAATTTTTCTTTTCGCCTTCCACAAATTATTAAATTCATATTGTTCTTTGCAAAAAGAATTGCGGTAGCCTTACCAATTCCTGAAGTTGCCCCTGTTATTAAAGCTGTTTTCTTATTCATAATGGTATAATTTTAATAAAATAAAGATACGAAAAAACCGCTCCCGAGAAGGAGCGGTTTCGTTTAATTGGTTATAAAAATAACCAACCAAAAATCAACTAACCAAACTTTATTTTAAATTTCTTCTAACTTTTGTTTCTCTTTCTACTTTAGTTCGTTTTCTACCTTCATTACTTACACTTTCACCGCCTTTTTTTGAACTAGACTTTTTAAATTGAATATATCCTCTTCCAACAAACTCGTACGTTGTTCCAGAATCTATGTGATATAAACTTATCTCTCCATCATTAATAACGCTCAACTCGAACTCTTCATTGCCCCAAGAATCATAATCTAATGTTAAAATTTTTAGATTGTCATATCCTTGCACGTTTGCAACTTCATATCCACCTACATAATCCCAATATATATTAGCAATATTTGTGCCAACTTCGTCTTGCGAAGAGTAAAATGTTGTTAAATTTTCTGGAGTAAAACTTAAGAAATTCTCATTGTCAAACTCATTTAATGCTCCTGTATCACTCACAAATGATTTTTCCCAAGCGTTGTACTCTTGTAAAAAATATTCGATATTGTCATAAAATATTTGATCATAATCGAAGTTATGGGTTTGATATCCTTCCAAATAATAAGTAACATTATTATATGAATCTTTTAATTTTATTCTGTCATTTGAAATTTCAATCACATCAAAATCATAATAACCTTCCATATTGTGATCAACTTCTAAATATCCTTCATAAGTATCATATCGTCCTATTTTAGTTCCAAAACCATTTCCTGTAGATCCAATTCCTACTAAATTGTTATTCGCATATAAATATCCATTTCTAAAAGAAATTGTAAATGCCTTAGATAAGAATGGAACATCTCCAGAACCTGTTGTTTTATTATAATCTATATACCAAATGTCATGTGAAGTAACGATATCTTCCAAACTATAATATGACCCATAGTCATTTTCATCGATTATTACACTACAAGAAGTAAATGTTAATCCTAATATAAGCGTTGCGAAAAGTAGTTTTAGTGTCTTCATAATATCATTCTTTATGGGTTATGCTTTAAAAATTTCAAATTCTATGCCAAAAAAAAATTAACTACTTTTAAATAGTTATTCAAAGTAAAGATTCTATATGGAAAAAAAGATAAAATGGGGCGTCTTAGGCTTGGGCGGAATTGCTCATAAATTTGTTGCCGATTTACAATTAGAAGAAAATGCTATTCTGCACGGAGTAGCATCAAGAAGTATTGAAAAGGCAGCTAATTTTGCTTCAAAATACAATTGTCCGAATTATTATAATACGTACCAAGAATTGGTTAATAATGAAGAAATAGACATTATATATATTGCTACAACACATCATTTACATGCAGAAAACACAATCTTATGTTTGAATCATAAAAAAGCTGTTTTATGCGAAAAACCTTTTGCTATCAATAAAAAGCAGGTTTTTGATATGATTCAGGCTTCAAAAGATAATTCAACCTTTTTAATGGAAGCTTTGTGGACTCGTTTTATTCCTGGAATGTTAAAAATTAAAGAAATGATTGATGAAGGAGTTATTGGTGAAATTAAATACATTAATGCTGATTTTTCTTTTAAATCTGATTTAAAGAATCCTCGAATCTATGATATAAGCCTTGGTGGAGGTTCCTTACTAGATATTGGAATTTACCCAATCTTTCTTACCTATTTGCTATTAGGAAAGCCCGAACAAATAAATGCTCAAGCTCATTATTTCGAAACGGGAGCTGATTCTCAGTTAAGCATGTTATTTAATTATAACTCGGCTATGGCCATATTGTATAGTAGTTTTTACTCAACTTCAAAAAGGTTGGCTAAAATTAGTGGAGCAAAAGGAGAAATTATTATTGACGCTCCTTGGAATGAAACAGTATCCTTTTCAGTAACGACAGATAATGATGAAAAAAAATATTCGTTTAACAAAACTGGTAGAGGTTATACGCATCAAATAAAAGAATGCCATAAGTGTTTGATTGATGGTAAAACTGAAAGTTCAATTTGGTCTCATCAAAATAGCATTGATTTAATTTCTATTCAGGATGATGTAAGAAAAATTATTGGATTAAAATACAATGAAGATTAAAAATATGGGTCTTATTTAAATTCGAATTTATAAAAACCTATTTTTCATTTTACTTCGTTCTGAATATCACGTTCCTTTTGTCATTCAGAACGCAGTGAAGAATCTAAACATCATCATTTAAAAAACTCCAATTTACATTAAAACTATTGATGAGTTCTTCTTTTTTACTTCTACTCCAACCCTTCAATTCTTTTTCTCTTTTTATAGCTTGATTAACATCTTCAAAACGTTCAAAGTATATTAAATAAAAGCAGTTGTATTTTGATGTGAAAGTTGATTTTGATGTTTTATGATACTCAATTCGATTTTTTAAATTGTTTGTAACTCCAATATACAAAACTTTTTTACCTTGGTTTGTAAGTATGTAAACATAGTAATTATGTGTTCCTTTAGTTTTCATAGTAAGTTACTTTGCTACAAACCTTCTTATTGAAATAGATTCTTCATTCCGTTTCACTTCATTCTGAATGACAAGCTGATTTTGTTCTCGAATTACTTAGCCACTACTGCAATGACAAGCTTCACATAAAAAAAGAGCTTTCCATATTTTGAAAAGCTCTTTTTTAAAGAATATTGATTCAAGTGTAATTCTGTATAATTCGTCTAATTGTTAAGCGCTTCCGCACCACCTACAATTTCTAAAATTTCATTCGTAATTGCGGCTTGACGTGCTTTATTATACGTTAATAATAAGTCGTCTCTTAATTCTGTAGCGTTATCTGTTGCCTTGTGCATTGCAGTCATTCTTGCTCCGTGTTCAGATGCAAATGAATCTCTAATGGCTTTATACAACTGTGTTTTTAACATTTTTGGAATTAATTCTAAAACAATTTCCGATTTAGAAGGTTCAAAAATGTAATCAGCATTCATATTTTCTTCACCTTCAATAGGGGAGATTGGCAAAAACTGCTCAATTGTTTCAATTTGCGTTGCTGCATTTTTAAATTGATTATAAACCAATTCAACTTTATCATATTTTCCTTCAGCAAAAAGCTGCATAATGTCTTCTGCAATAACTGCAACATTGTTAAAAGTTAAATCATCATAAACTTCGTTATGGTTTTCTACAACGGTAAAAGTTTTAGATAAAATGTCGTTTCCTTTTTTACCAATAGTCAAAAGTTCAACTTCATTTCCTTTATAATTATCTTCAATGTTTCTAACAGTAGCTTTTATTACTGACGAATTAAAACCACCACACAAACCTCTGTTTGAAGTTATAACAACTAGTAAAACTTTAGAAACTTCTTTTTGATTAGAATATACACCTCCAACGTCACCATCTAATGTTGCACTTAAACTTTGTAAAAGTTCAGTCAACTTATCGGCATATGGACGCATTTGAGTAATTGCATCTTGGGCTTTTTTCAACTTAGCAGCAGAAACCATTTTCATGGCACTGGTTATTTGCATTGTTGAACCAATGGATGTAATTCTGTTACGTATTTCTTTTAAGTTAGCCATATATTTTGGTATTGAGCATTAAGTATTGAGAATTACACTTCTCAATACTCAACACTAAAATCTTAATTATGCGTATTTTGCAGATACTTCTTCAGCAGCACCGGTTAAAGTATCAATAACTTCATCTGTTAATTTTCCTGCTTTTAATGTATCTAATGTATCTCTATGTTTTGCATTCAAATATTGAATGTAATCACCTTCAAATTCTTTTACTTTATCTACAGGAACATTTTTTAACAAGTTCTTAGAACCTGCATAAATTATTGCAATTTGATCTTCCACTTTAAAAGGATCCGCCTGTGCTTGTTTTAAAATCTCAACATTTCGCTTTCCTTTTTCAATTACATTCATCGTAGCTGCATCTAAATCTGAACCAAACTTAGCGAAAGCTTCTAACTCACGATATTGTGCTTGATCTAATTTTAAAGTACCTGCTACTTTTTTCATTGATTTAATTTGAGCGTTACCACCTACACGAGATACCGAAATACCTACGTTAATAGCTGGACGAACACCTGAATTAAATAAATCTCCATCTAAGAAAATTTGTCCATCCGTAATAGAAATTACGTTTGTTGGAATATATGCAGAAACATCACCTGCTTGTGTTTCAATAATTGGTAATGCAGTTAATGAACCTCCACCTTTTACTTTTCCTTGTAAAGCATCTGGTACATCATTCATTTGAGCTGCAATAGCATCATCATTAATCACTTTTGCTGCACGCTCTAACAATCTTGAGTGTAAGTAAAATACATCTCCAGGGTACGCCTCACGTCCTGGTGGACGACGTAATAACAACGAAATTTCACGGTATGCAACTGCTTGTTTAGATAAATCATCATAAACAATTAAAGCTGGACGACCCGTATCTCTAAAATATTCTCCAATTGCAGCACCTCCCATTGGAGCATAAACTTGCATTGCGGCAGGATCAGATGCGTTAGCAGCAACAATAGTTGTGTAAGCCATAGCTCCTTTTTCCTCTAATAAGTTTGCAATTCCAGCAACCGTAGATGCTTTTTGACCAATGGCAACATATATACAATATACTGGTTCTCCAGCATCGTAAAATTCTTTTTGATTGATAATAGTATCAATAGCAACTGTAGATTTACCAGTTTGACGGTCACCAATTATAAGTTCACGCTGTCCTCTACCCACCGGAATCATTGCATCAACTGCTTTTACTCCTGTTTGTAATGGCTCAGTTACTGGCTCACGGAAAATAACACCTGGCGCTTTACGCTCTAAAGGCATTTCAAAAGTTTCACCTTGAATAGCTCCTTTACCATCAATAGGAAATCCTAATGTATTAACTACACGCCCAACAATTCCTTCACCAACTTTAATAGAAGCAATTCTTTCTGTTCTTTTTACAGTTGCTCCTTCTTTTATGTTTTCAGAGTGACCTAACAATACAACACCTACATTGTCTTCTTCTAAGTTAAGTACAATTCCTTCTAATCCATCTTCAAACTCAACTAGCTCTCCGTATTGTGCGTTCGATAATCCGTACACACGTGCAATACCATCACCTACTTGTAATACAGTTCCTACTTCGTCTAATGAAGCTGATGCTTCAAATCCTGCTAATTGTTGTTTTAAAATCGCTGATACTTCAGCCGGTTTTATTGATGCCATTTTATATTTTTTTTAAAACTTAATCTTATTTATAAAATTCGAAAACTAGTTTTCAAATTGTCTTTTTAATACTTTTAATTTATTTGAAATACTTGCGTCGTACTGAACATCGCCAATACGTAAAATAAATCCTCCTATAATATCTGGATTTACATTGTTTTCAATAGTTGCTTCTTTTCCAGTAATTTCTTTTACCTTTTTCAGCACTTGCGCATTCAATTCGGCAGTTAAAGGAATTGCAGTCGTTACTTTCGCAACTTCTATCCCCTTTAGTTTATCGAAAAGAATGGTGTATTTTTTTGCAACTTCACTTATAATTGCTAATCTTTTATTGTCGATTAATAAATCGATTAAACCAATTGATAAGCTAGATACTTTTGAAGCAAAAACGGCTGTTAAAGTCGATTTTTTTAAATCAGATTTTAAAACAGGATTGTCAAGTAACATCTGTAAATCTTTATTTTCACTAATAGTAGAAGCAATTAACAACATGTCATTATTCACTTCAACTTCTTTATTTTGTTCAAGTGCAAAACTCAAAATTGCTTTTGCATATCTTACTGCTGCTCTAGATCCACTCATTTGAAAATAATTAACTTATAGTTACTTCTTTTAACATGTCTGCAACCAATTTTTCTTGTTTGCTTTTGTCGGACAATTCACCTCTTACAACAGTTTCAGCAATTTGAACAGAAAGTTCAGCAACCTGATTTTTTAAATCGGTAATTGCAGCTTGTTTTTCAGCTTGAATAGTAGCTTGTGCTTGCTCAACAACTTTTTGAGCCTGAACCTGAGCTTCAGTTTTTGCATCTGAAATAATTCCTTCTTTCATTTCACGAGCTTCTTTTAAAAGGTTGTCACGTTCTGCACGCGCTTCTTTTAAAATACGTTCGTTATCAGCGTTAAGGTTTTGCATTTCTTTACGAGCATTTTCTGCTTCATCTAATGCATTTTGAATGCCTTCTTCACGTTCACCAACTGACTTTAAAATTGGTCCCCAAGCGAATTTTTTCAATAACAGCACTAAACCAATAAATAATATTAATTGCCAGAAAAATAATCCTAAAGAAAACTGTTCTATTAACTTGTCCATATTCTATTTTATATTGTTACTTTTAATTTAATTAATTGAAACAATAGCTACAACCAACCGTTGTAGCTATTTGTTTTTTCTTAAGCCGCAAATAAAGCAGCAAATCCAATACCTTCAATCAAAGCTGCTGCAATAAGCATAGCAGTTTGAATTTTTCCTGAAGCTTCTGGTTGACGTGCAATAGCGTCCATAGCTTGTCCTCCAATTCTACCAATACCGATACCAGCACCAATAACAATTAAACCAGCTCCAATGTAATTTAGACCTTCCATATTATATATATTAATTAATTAAACATTCAATTTTTAATGATCATCATGCTCTTCAACTGCTGAACCAAAATATAAGGCAGATAACATGGTGAAAATATATGCTTGTAGCGCCGCTACTAATAATTCTAATAACCCTAAAGCGAAAGCCAATCCGAATGATAACGGACTACCTATCCAGCTTTTGAAAATAAACATTAACCCAATAATACTCATTAATACAATGTGACCCGCCGTAATGTTTGCATACAAACGAATCATTAATGAAAATGGCTTAATAATAGTTCCTAATAATTCAATAGGAGCTAAAATTATTTTCATTGGTGTTGGAACTCCTGGCATCCAAAAAATGTGTTTCCAGTAGTTTTTGTTTGCTGTAAATGTTGTTAAAAAGTACGTGATTAATGCCAACGCTAACGTTACTGCAATATTATTGGTTACGTTTACACCAAGAGGTGTTAAACCTAATAAGTTAATAATCCAAACAAAGAAAAATACGGTTAACAAATAACTCATGTATTTTCTGTAATGTTTTTTACCAATATTCGGAATCGCAATATCATCTCTTATGTATAAAACCAAAGGTTCTAACAATCGTCCCATTCCTTTTGGCATTAAATTATTCTTTTTATATGATTTAGCCATTCTGCTAAACATAAAAAACATTAACAAGCCTACTAAGAAAATAACTACTACGTTTTTAGTAATTGAAAAATCTAATGGTTTTGCATTTGTTGGGTGATGCTCTTCGTCATAATTTATAGTTCCAGCAGCATCGGTTTTGTATATTTTATTGTGGTATAGCTTGTAATAATTACCATCAACTTCAGCCAACGTTTCTCCGTGGTGAAATTTTGAAGAAGAAAACACTTTCAAACCTCCATCAATTAAAATAACTGGTAATGGAGCGCTAAAATATTTATGTTCACCTTCATCTGTTGTATATGAAAACAGGCTAAAATCATAAGAATCTAAAAGGTGATGATTGATATATTCTTTAATTTCTGTTTTAATGTCTTTCGCAGATTCTTGGTGCTCATCATGAGAAACAGCCTTTGAATCATGTTGCGAATTTGCAGAAATAGTTACCATAAAAACTAGTAACGTAAGGATTTTTAACAAGTTAATTCTTTGCATATTGCTTATTAAATAGCGTTATCTAAAAATATTTTGCAAATGTACGGTTTTAAATTAGAAACAAAAAAATATTTATTGCTGTTTCTAATTTCATTATAACATCTTAATTTTAACCAGCTTATAACTTGTTATTTAATAATTTTATTAAGTAAAATGTTTCTATTGCTAAACAAATTAAATAGGGTATTAAAAAGGAAAGGGCTTCAATTGAAGTAACAACGCCATCTTCCTTATAATAGGAATTAAAAAAAATAAAAAAAACGGTAAATTTTAGCATGCTTCCACCCATAAAAACAAAACCTAAAATGTCTAAATATTTTTCTTTCAACAGTAATAAACCTGAAAAAATCAGCACTGCCATTATGTAATTTACAACGTAAGACGGAATAATTCTATCGCCAAACATTTCAAAATTATACGTTGAAATTATTTTTATGTGAATGGTAAAAACAATGACAAGAAGTACCATTAACTTTAAGCTAAAACTACTAATTAGCCTAATCATATTTGTCATTGATTTTTTTTAGTTGTTGAATAATGCTGTATAAAGAAATTACCAAAGCAACCAACGTTAATATTAGTGTATAGGTTTTACCAGAAGTTTGAAAATAAGCGTCTAATTTTTTACCAAAATAAGCACCCAAATAAATGGTAATTCCCATTTGCAAACCTACACCAGTAAGTTGTAAAAATTTATTAAGCTGTTTTTTCTTGTTTGGCTTGTCCATTATTTAATTCCTTCACCGAGCCTTTCATAGCGCAAGTTGCATTAAACTCTGCTCCGGGCTCCACCGATAATTTACTAATAATAACATCTCCAGATATTGTGGCAGTAGCTTTTAAAGTTAGTAAACTATTTACCGCTAATTTCCCAGAAAATTTCCCTTCAATATCGGCATTATTACAATCAATTTTTCCACTAACCGATCCTGATTGCCCAATTACAACTCTTCCATTTGTTTTAATGGTTCCTTCTACTTTTCCATCGATTCTAAAATCGCCTTCTGAAATTACATCACCAACTATTGATGTGTTTTTACCTATAATATTTCTTTCCAAAACTTGTGGTTGTTTGTCTTTTTTTTCTGAAAACATAATGCGCTATTTTATGGGGTTAAATTTTTGCTTTGATTAAACTTATGACCTCTACTGCCTTTTTTCCTTCTTCCGTATTTGGATAATTCATAGCAACATTATCTAATGCTTTTAAAAAAGCGTCTTTTCCTTCTTTTTTACCAATGGCATATGCTTTTAACAATTCAAATTTAGGAATTATTGGTTGCCCATTGTACTTTCCTATGGCTTCATCGGATTTTTGAATAACCGAGTCGAATTGTTCTATTTTATATTCATTAAAAACCGTAGCATAGTATTTTTCAACCTCATTCTCATCAACTTCTTTTAAATACAATTCAGGATTTTGAATAATTTTTGCATATTTCGAATCAGCAAAATTGGTAATAATATCTTGTTTTAATTCAGCCGCTTTTTCAGTATTATTTTCTGAATAAATCTCGTATAAATGATATTTTGTTTGTACCTCCAAATTTGCATTTGGATTGAAACCTAATAACTTTTCAAAGTTAATTTTTGCCAATTCTTGCTCGTCAAACTGTTCTTTGTAAATGACACCTAACTCGTAATAAGCCTCATTTCTATCCATTCTTAAACTATCAATCACAATTGAGTTTATTGGAATATTTTGAAGATAAAAATCAATATCGTATTTTTTATCGCCTGAAACATTCAACGTGTTTTGTGCAATATTTGTTTCGGCTTGAAAATTTAATTGTGTTTTATCGCTCAAACGCCAATTGTCTTCTAACGGTCTGTTTCCCCAAGTCTTTTTAAATTCTTGCTCTCCAAAACCAATAGTTTGAACATTGTAAAAATACCATTTCCCCGATTTGCTCTCATTCTTTTTCTTGCCAAAAGCACCAAAAAAACTACTTCCTGTGGTTACTTTTTCTTTCAACTTTTCTTCTGCTTCTTTTAATTTTTCTATATAATTTGTAAAATAAGAAACTCTATCATCGGTTGTCATTTCAACTAAAGACAAAATACTATCGGTTGTTTTGGCAACATTATCATACAGCATAAAATCGTTTAGTCCATTTCTTTTTCTCTTCAATGTTCTAATTCTTTTTGAATTTTCATTGGAAGCAATATTCAACACGCTATCATAATACAATCCTGCTGTTTCAAATTGCGCCTTATTAAAATAATAGTTACCAGCAGCTTCATAAGAAAGTTCTTTTTGAAGGCTATTCCTTTGGCTATTTTCTAATGATTTTTTATAGAAGTTAATTGCGTTTTCTGGATTTTCATTTTTTTCGAATTCACCCAATTGGTAGTACAATTTATCTAGAAACTTTTTGTTATCGGTATTAGCAATTAAGCTTTCAATCTCCTTTTTAGATTTACTATTTTCAATCTTCGCATGAATTTTATACTTGTATGGAGCTTTGTTTAAATTAATGACTTTCTGAAAAGCCTCGGCCGATTCTTTTGCAGCGCCATTGCTGTTTTCAATTTGTCCAATAATAAATAAATTTCTTGCCGTTTGTTCTTTATTGTTTGAAGTTTCTACAGCTTGTTTCAAGTATTTTAAAGCTTCATCTACATCGTCCAAAGCAACGTACGCCATTGCCAATGCTGTATTTGCATCTTCAACAATGTTATTTGGCAACTTTGAACCTTTTAATAGCTGATTTAAATTTTGAATAGCTTGTTCTTCATTTCGTAATCGAATGTGTGTTTTAGCTTGCCAAATTTTGGTTTCGTTTATAAGCCCGGCTGTTGGATAATTATTTATGACATAATTGAAGGCTTCCAACGCAGGAACAAATCTTTTTGAATAATACCTCGATTTTCCCAACAACAAATACGCATCATCAATTTGTTTATTGCGTTCTTGTCGAGCAATTAACATAGAATGTTTTTGAATCGCTTTTACCGCTTTTTCTTCGGCTCGTTCAAACTCTTTAGGTGAACTATCTTTGTCGGCAGACATTCCTGGCAAACCTAATCGTTCAACTTTTAAAGGCTCAACAGGTAATTGTTTTGAAAAATCATCTTCGTAATTCGAATTCAATTGTTCTAAACCAGCTAAATACGCTTTTTCACCATTGTACAACACATTGTATTTTGTTGTCATTGAATGAAAACCTCTATTTAAAAAGGCATCTTTTTTTGCTGAACATCCTACCATTAAAAGTAGAAAAATACTGCTTACAACTATTTTTATTTTGTGTTTCAAAAGTCTGAGTTTAAACGTCCCTTTTTAAACGCAAACCGTTGCATTTATTGTTAAAAGGATTGTAAAAATACAAAAAAGTACCTATAAATACGTTTTACACTGAAAAATACGACTCTAGCTCTTTTAAAGTTTCTTCAGAAGTTTTAATATCCTTTACAACCTCGCCTTTGTCTAACACAACAATTCGCTCACAAACTTCGGTTACATGTCCTAAATCGTGGCTCGAAACTAATAATGTTGCTTTGCTATTTTTAGTAATTTCTTTCAACAGTTTTTTAAGTCTAATTTGTGTTGTTGGATCTAAATTTGCAAATGGCTCATCTAAAACAATCACTTCTGGATTTCCGATTAGTGCCGCCACAATACCTACCTTTTTCTGATTTCCTTTAGATAAATCGCGTAAATATTTCTTTTTTCCGATGATTTCATCGTTAAAAATTTCGGTAAACTGAGCTACAAAAGTTTGTACATCGGCTTTATTCAATCCTCGTAAATCGCCGATAAAATAAAAATATTCTTCAGGTGTTAAATAACCAATTAAAAAAGTTTCATCTATAAAAGAGCCTGTAAAAGATTTCCAATCTTCACTTTCATTAACTGCCACATTTTGATTTATAATTTGACCTGTTGTTGGACGAATTAAATCTAACAATAAGTTAAATAAAGTTGTTTTTCCTGCGCCGTTATTACCAACTAAACCAAAAGATTGTCCTTTTTCAATTTCTAATTGAGGTACATTTAAAACTTGAGTTGATCCGTATTTTTTTGAGATATTATTTATTGAAATCATTTTGTATTAGTTTTCTTGATTAAATGCTTGAATCATTACATACTTATTTGTAATGTATTTTTTTGTAATAGCTTTCATTAATTTTTTGTGTAAGGCAATACCTATAAATCCTAAAACTGCTAATGTTGTAACCGCAATTTCAAAACTAACTAGCCAATTTATAAGTCCAAAAATTATCATTGGCAAAATCATTAATGGCAAACCTATTAACCATTGTACTGCGCCTGTTCCTTGAAAATTAAAGGCTGCTTTTTCGTCTAAATTTATTTTTTTTCGGTTAAATGTTCCTCCGTATAAAATTACATGTGTGTTTACACCTACATTGTAAATCATAGCAGCAAAATGAACCAATAAAACTTTCCAACCGAAATAAACATAAGGAATTCCTAAAATAAAAAGTGCTACCACAGTAATCGTCATTATTGTAAATTTTGATTTTAAATAACGTTCGTATTTAAAGTTTTGACTCATTAGCATTTTATAATATCCACTGTCCCAAGCCGGAATAAATTGTCCGAAATTGATTAAAAATGTTCCAGTAGAAAAAATTCCGACCAAAACATACAATACTTCCGTATCTTTATACATTTCTTGTGGATAAAAGAACAAGCCATAAGCTAAACCCATAAAAATCATCCAAACAGAAGATTTTGTACGTTTATTTCTCCACATTAATCGTAAATCGTTTTTAATAAACGGAGCAACATCACCAAATCTATCAGCAAAAGATAAATCGGAAGAGTTTACTTCTTTTGTTTTTTCTGAAATGGCTGCGTCAAGGTAAACTTCGCTTTTTAATTGTTTGAAATTAATGAAGTACAAAACAATTAATAAAACGAGAAATATAACTGCGTATATTGGGTTTTGATATATAGAATCAAAACCTTCGCCAACAAAACCTGCCAAGTTAAATAGGTTAAAGTATTGAACTAAATAACCGCCAATTAGCAACACAATTAAACCCCAAAAAACAACATTATTTTTATTAACTAAAAAGTTGAAAAAATTTGATGACTGTATTAACAAAATCATTGTAAAAAGCCAACCAAGAACTCCTGCTGTGTTATACCCTTCTTTTATTAAAACCAACGAAAAAGGAATGTAAAAAAACAACCCCATAATATTAAAAAATGAAGCGGATGATTTTATTAAAATATAATGTACAATTTTATTTTTTTGAATTGGCAAAGTTAGTAATGGCTTAATATTCATTACTGGTAACTTTTGCATTATGTATCTAAAAATTAAATCGCCAGTTATAACAAATAATAAAAATGAATTTACTAAAACTAATGGGTCTTTATCTGGAAATTGTTCTTTAATAATAAAAAATCCGCCAACTCCAAGAGCTAAAAACATTACGATAAAATACAGTGCAAAAAAGCCCATTAATATTTTTAATGCGACACTTTTACCAAAGGAAGCTGAACGGAAAAATTGTTTCCATTCTAAATTTAGAAAATGTTTAATCATTTGAAAAGTTGTTTTTGTATTGGTAGCTAATTTTTTATTTTGTTACAGCCAAAGTTATACTAATTTATGTTTTCGTCATTACGAAACCTGATAAGGTTGAAGTAATCTTATTATCAATTAACAGATTGCTTCGGTTTCCTCGCGATGACGTTTTTAGCTGATGCTTTTCGTTTCAACATTTCTTAAATTGTTACAGCCAAAGTTATACTAATTTATATTCGGGATAGTTTTCTTGTAATAATTCTTCTGCTTTTTTAGGTAAAACTTCTATTCCAATATAAAATACAATTATCATAAAAGTAAATATACTTGCATAAATAAAAGCTAACCAATTAGAAAATATTATAGTTTCTTCAATATGAGTAAACCGTACAAAATGAGAAAAATTCAGTGGTATCATAAAAAAAGAGCCCATTCCTGTTCTAAAAATCATTTCTTCCAACATCCATTTTTTACCAGTTATTTTAACTCTATTTTTTAATGTTCTATTTAATGTATATGCTTTGATTAATCCGTAAATACAAAAAACAATTAATGAACCAGCTAAAAAATATCCTCCATATATACTTTTACAAATAGTAAAAAACATGATACATATGAAGGCTGATAAAATAATCTTTGGAAGTTTAAACCAATCTTTGGCAAAGCCCCAAATGAGTTTCCAATATTTTTTGCCAAGAGCTTTTTGGCGTTCAGCAACGACATCCATAAAACCAAAAACACCAAATTTTTTAAATGAAATATCTCTTGCACGATTAAATGAAATATTGGGTTGTTCTTGCCAAATTTGCTCAATATTGTTTGCTAAATGATCTACCAACTCGGTTTGCATATCGTAATGCTCTACGTAATGCTGGCGCGTAAATTTATAGAGTTCTTGTATTTGTTCTTTGGTTAGTTTCATTTAATAAATTTGTTGTAGGTTGTTTTGATTTCAAACATTTGCTTTTCAAACACTTCTGAATTCACATAAGTAATTGGCATTTGAATAACTGTCACTATTAATAAAAACAATGCAATTTTAGATTTATCAATATCAAAAAAATTGAAAAAATTAATGAAATTATATAAAATAAAAATGGAGAAACTGTATTGAGAAAATGCAATTTCAAGAATTGCAGATTTTTTTAAACTCCGTGTTTTATACCAATTCAACAACAAAAATATAAGTTGGAATACAGGAACTGAAAAAGCCAAAATTGAAAAAATTTTACTTGGCAAAATTTGATACAGAATAATAAAAACTACTATTAAAACCGAATAAATTATTAGCAGATTTAATGATTTAAAAAATGTAATAAATTCCTGTTTTACCAACCTTCTATAGTTTTTATGTAAGTTTTTAATTTTATCCTCTAGTAATCTTTTATAACCTTCACTATTTACAAAAATGGAATATTCAACTCCACTATTCCACAACATTTTCATAGAATTTCCAAAACTTTTATGCACTTCTATCATAGCATCATCAAAAGAAATTCCTTTGTCTAGTTTTTCTTCAACAGTGGTAACAATATGGTCTAACAATTCTATACGAATGTCCCAATATTTTACTTTATGATGTTTTAAATAATCATCTATGTAGGTTATTTGTTCTTTGGTAAGTTTCATAGTAACAGCAATATTATTCTAAACTAAATTTAGGATTTACCAAGGTTTGCATGGTTTTTAAAAACTCTTCCATTTCAGCCAAACGGCTTACGGTTTCTTTGGTGCCATTTTCGGTTAACTTATAATACTTTCGCAATCGATTGTCCACTTTGGCAACCTCAACGTCTAACAAACCATCGGCTTCTAATTTATGCAAGGCAGGG